>Ga0116227_10003978_pt1 | contig 32386 bp, 17 predicted proteins | sample S1TSphgellanicum_FD_89693 | JGI IMG/M metagenome (GOLD analysis project Ga0116227, IMG submission 89693) | Host-associated microbial communities from peat moss isolated from Minnesota, USA - S1T2_Fb - Sphagnum magellanicum MG | ecosystem: Host-associated > Plants > Peat moss > Unclassified... | reverse complement strand
CAAACCACAAATAACCAAACTAATATAAGTAAAGAAAGTAATTCAACCTTGTGAAAGTAACCTAGTTACTTTCCTACTCTAGTAACTAATGAAACCTAACTAGTTGAGCTTGAATTCTCAACAAAAACTAGCTCCACAAAAGAATCCTTGATCTGCATTTGACCACATGATTGGTCATATTCCCTATCTTCAGCTTTCCTTGGCCTAGATGTAATATATTTCACTTGGGCCACCATGCTTGTGACTAGGGCCTCCAACCGTGTAAACCTAGCCTCCATGGTGTTAAGTTGGCCTTGAATTAGCTTGGTGGTTAGCCTTTTGTTGGTTACACCTTTCTTCTTCCAACCCTTCCCAAAACCTTGGCCCTTATTGGCATTGGTGTTCTATGATTGGCCTTGTTGTAATTCTAGGAAAAATGTGAAGCAAATATCAACATCATGCCCATATGCATGATAATGGGAACATGGTTGGCTAGGATTAAAATTGGAAGTTATGGCTTATGGTGGATTGGGACAATTATTTTTCTTACGAGGCCCACCACACCTCCAACATTTGTCTTCTCCACCTTGTTCCATTGAATAGGATGTGGAACCACCACTTGAGTCTGGTTTGGCCTTCTTGGCCTTGTGTGGTGTGGCCTTGGTGGGCTGACTTTGTGATTCTTGGTTTGATGGTGTTAGAGAATTTCATGGGTTTTTCTTGTTGAACCCAAGGGTGACCATTCATTCCTCCACCATGTTCATTTCAATCCTTTCCAACAACTAAAACACATTAGCCAAAGTCAGTTGGGTAAGCTGAAAAAAAATGGCATCCCACACCCAACGCTTAAGCTCCTTGTCAAGATCCCATACCAAAATTGAAATGCTTGGGCTTCTATGACACCTTGTGTCACCATGATCAACCTACGCATCCATGGATAGGCTTCTTGCAAGCTCTCATGGGGCTTACATTGGAAATCTTACAAACCCTTTGGTAATTTTGCCGCAACTCATGGAAAAACTCCACAACTAGGTTAAATATGGGCAATGTACCTCGTGTACTAGTGGATGCCCCTACACCACCACCCTTGATAGTTCCACCACTTTGGATGGCTCCATTACTAGTGGCACTTTCGTTCCCATTTGTTGAACTAATGTTAAGAGTTGTCGATGCACCACTTGGGGCCACAATTCTCATAGTGATAGAAACATAATTGGGAGACCAATGTACCCACCACTCCTCAATTTGAATCTCATGGGCACATTTGAATTCATGATGGTCACCCATAGGTGACCCCTCCAAATGTTGAAACAAACCCTTCCATGCCATGAAAGGTGTGAATGATTGGGGATTACGCATTTGTTGCATGTCATGCTAACTCTCAAACTTTTGGATGAAATCATCCAACTCAATGGTGCCAATCACCCCTAAATATCGATGGGGCCCTTTATTGGCTCCATACATATCCTCCATGTCCCACAACAGTGGTGGGGTGACAAAGCTTGGAGAAAAATCTATCTCAGAATCTAAAGAATCTCCCTTAGATGATGATGAAGGTGGTGTGGGTGGTTTGAATTGCACCCTTCGCCTAGTGAAACCATTAGTAACAATATCCCTATCCCTTGAATCTTGTGTCACCTTCGTGATGAACCTTAAACCCTAACTTGGGTATCTCCCCTAAAATCCAATCACAAAAGGATGATACACCTACAATGGCTCAAATTAAATCTACAAGGATGTCAAACCTATTGCAACGTAACTAGACCCCCATGCATAACATGAATTTAGGGTTGTTGCAAATGTATGGCTAGGGCACCTACACCCACAAAAACATATCACAAGGCCAACAAACTAAGGCACACTATGAACACAACAAGGTGCTTTACTGGTCATCAACCCAATCTCACCATAATAATAAGCAATGGGACATCCTTGTGATAAAATCTAGACATATCTGTAACTACACCTCCCAATACAACCTAAATCCTAACTAAAACCTAATCAACACATCTAAGAAAACCAACAATCAAGTAGGACCTATTCAATGATCAAGATTGGGTGGTAACCTTATCCCATGCCCAACCATTAACCTCATTAATCACAACCCTTAGGCTCATTGTGGCAATAATGGCACGTGTGGGAAGGCACATAGCTTTTCACCTAAAGTTTCACACTAAACAATAAGCACAAATTACCAAGAGGTCAATATGAGAACATGTGTTCACCCCCAGTTTATAACCAAATGGCACACACTTTGATAATCCCCTTACCCCCTAAAAGCATATGACAACCTGACCAACATGTTAATAGGCAACATGCGCAACCCAACGAACACGAGTGGAAATACACAACCATATAACACAAATCTCCATTTATGTAATTCTTGCATAGGAATCATGACAGGAATTCAAATCCTTCATGTTTGATGATGGCGTGGCACTCCACCACCTACGAGGTGCAGAAAATATGATTCACCAACACAATCCTAAACCGCCAAATGTTTGGTATGAAAAAGTTGGCCACACACCACTTAATGTCTTGGAATAAAACTCCAAAAATGCATGTCTCTGACTAAGCTAAAAACTCCCATGCTAGAAATGTTCTTCACTAGGGACTAACTGACACAAAAAACTTTTGATTCCACCTTTGTATGGGTGAGAACTGAATTCCCAAAGTTGAATGGTAAATAATTCCACAATTGCCAAATCAACCTCTAGCCTCCAAAACTTTTTGTCTCCAAAACTTTTACAGCTTTATTCACATGTGGTTCTCTTCTCCAAGAACTCAACGATGTAGACACTTTGTCGAGAAACTACAAATGTTGGCCTCATCAACGATCTCCAATGAACAGAAGGTTTTGTGGCTCATGTAGTGGAACAAGTCCAATGTGTTGAGGGAGGCTAAGAAATTCCCAGAATAAGGTTTTTCTAACTCTAGGTTGACAAGTGGCTCCATAAGGCCACCTTTTGGTCTCAGGTACCTCGTTATACAAATCTTGCATTCTTTCAATTACATATTTTTAGCCTAATTTCAAGGACTTACAATTGAGGTCTACTCCTATGTAACTTGAGGTTGAAGCTTAGAAGCTATATGCATTGATAATCACGAATCTTGCCTTTTTGTCAAAGATATAAGCTAACAACTTATTTTCCTTCTCGGAATACATCAATATCTAGGTCAAAGTTCATATCATAATGAATTTGAATCTATCGTAGGAACTATGGACCCAACGATGGATCATAGACTAGAAGATGTTTAGCAAAGCCTATTAGTTGCTCCTTCCTGATTTATTCCATGGCTTTCTCCATGAGCATTTGCATTTTGGATGCCAACCTCTAGCCTAGGTCCGGCACCTCTTCATAATATAACTTGACAACAACATCAACTACTGCAAAGAACTTTTTCTATATATAAAAAGCAAGAGGATTTTGAGTTCAAAAGACATGAATGTTCTATTTAAAAAAAGAATTCAAGTGAAGTTGAAAGATTATTATTATTACCTTGTACATGTATTCAAAAAATGCCTCCATTGTCAATGAATACCAAGTCTTATGAGATTTATTCTTGCACTTCTTATATAGGTTAGGGGATACAACATCCTTGAATTGCCATAGGGAAATTTTACCAATGCTTTGGATTTTAAAGAAATCATGCGCACAAGGTTGGGCTTGACATGATCCAACTCAATTGACCTACACATTAAACAGAAATAAAATGAACAAGGTGTGAGGGACATGTATATGGACATTCAAATGAGCTCAAGTTGCATGAAAAAAAAATGCTTACTTATTAAGGTTAATTGTGGCAATGAGAAGCTCCACAAATCTTTTTGTTGTGTCCAACAAAATGGAATCGATGCAAATGTGCCAATCTGTATCATTGGGGTGTACTCAAATGATGTATGGCATCCATGCTTAGAGACAGTGATTTTTGTCCCACACATGGAACATACGTCCTAAAAACCTAAAGAAATCTAAATCTCCTTTAAGAAAGACTTCAAATTCATCATTAGCAACTTTCAAATGTTGATGGAACCCTCTTCATAAGCGTCCACAAGAGATTTTTCCCCTTGCCAGTTTGTGGCAGACACAAAAAACTTTGTCACCCTCCTTATATCCCATATGGAAAGCCTATTCCATTTTCAGCACATCAATTTTCAAGGTTGGTCTCACCACGGGCATTGATATCATTTTGCAAAAGGGAATGTTCATTCAAGTTTTCTCTTTTGGCAAAATCTTATGTTTGTCCAAAACCTCCACAATCTTGAACTGGTGGTGGACTTGGACATTTTGGATTGTGTCATCAAATGTGCTTGGCTCCATGTCTTGAGCTATAGACTTTACAACCTACGTTTGCAACACATTGAAAATGAAACAGATTCCCACTTTGAAACCAAAATTCACAACAAGTTTGAAGCAAATGCAAGTTTGAAGAAATGAAATCAAACTACATGAATTGAAGTATATGAAGGATTTGGATTTACCACATCCAAGGGATTAACCTGTGCAATTTCCCTAGTCTGTCCTGGATTGAAACACAAAAAAGTTAATTCCAATGACATAGTCTGATTCCAATAGTTCTAAAGAGAAACATGAAATGATGAAAATCAATGTTCTTCTTCCTTACCTCTTCTTGAAGTATGGCCGAGGCTTCTTCTTGCTCAATGGGTTCATAAAATTATTTGACCCAAAAGGACAAAACCAAAAGATGTAAGAAGCTATGGAAATTGGAACATGAAAAAAAAGGGGTAAGGATGAACCAACCCACCTCTTCCTGGCTATTTAATGGAATGGTGTGGAGAGCCTGTAACAAAATACAAAGATGCAAATGAATAATATAGTAAAAATAGTAATTCAAAGTTTCATAGTAGAAAAAAGAACATTGATCAAGTCTATAAGGATTTTCAAGGGAGCTCCATCATCCATCGATGTTGAACCTTGGAGCTCCAAGAGCAAAGCTCTCCTGATCCACCAATGTTGAGTGCCAAAGATTGCATAGTCAAGAGGATTTTGCTTTCAAGCAAAGCTCAAAAAACAAAAGAATTAATTATCTTATCCCTCCAATGTTTGGCTCCAAACTTTGGAAGATCGAGAGCAAAAATCATTTGAAAATCCAAATCTTGGCACATAATTTTGAAACCTACGTCCCTTTTGATGCATAAAGAGAAAAAAGCCTCTAAGATTTCCAAACTTCAGCACTAAGCTTAAAGAAATTTGAGTGCAAGGAGGAGAAAATCCTTTCATCATTCCAAGGCTCAATGTTAAAGTTTGGAAAGCTGAGACCTTGGAGCTCCAAGAGTTGGAGAACTAAGGAAAAAAGACTCTTAGCCTTCCTAAGCTTGCAACCAAGCTTCAAACCATTGAAAGCAAGAAGCTCTCGACACTCAAGAACTCAGCCGTGGCTTGGGAAGGTTGAGAGAATTTTTCTTTCACCATTTCAAACTTTGGTGTCGAAGTTTGGAACATCGAAATCTTGAAAAAAAACTCTAACTACATACAAGAAGAAAACAAGAAATATGAAACATGAAACAAAAATCAATGCAAAAAACAAATCATGAAAGGACATAAAAACAAAGGAAAGAAGAAAAAGTTAGAAAGTTTACCTCCAAGTTTTCTTGTGTTTGCTTGCTTGTTCCTTCCACAATCTAAATGAATCAAAACACAAGATATATATTGTGGTGAAAGAAATTAGGGTTTCCTATAATCACTTCTTGAAATATCTTCCAAAAGTTTTGCAAAAGATCTAAAAGTTTTTGCAAGTCCATATACTTGACACTTTGCATATCTTTTGTTTTTGGCCGAAAACTATTCAATAATGCCATAGTTGGAGCTATAATTTTTTGGAGCTTGATCTATGGCCAAGTGCTTGAAAAAAAAATCTAAACTAAAAACAAATAGTTTTTGCAAGGAAAAACCAAATACTTGACACTATTGTATAATTTTTGTTTTCAACTAAAAACTATTAAAGAACATACCTCTTCCTCTCAGTTGAACAATGAGTTCTCTAATTGGTCCTCTGCAAATAAATTTCGTTGCATGTCATTGGTCACTTCAATTTTTTGGTGTAATGACATTCTTGTCTATTTTTTCCTTTACTTTGGATTTGTCCCCTTGAAGCTTGTTTTCTATATCTGACACCTTGGGCTCCTTGTGTTTTCTTCAAGGTTTGTGCACTCTTGCATTCGAAAAATTACAACACAATGAAAAGAAAATTCAACCATCTCTAGTGTAATTAGATGTCATCAATTACTCACTATAGATTTGAAAATTGTGAAAGCCCATTCAATAACTATTGGAGGTATAGGTCCTTATTCTTAATTGCATTTAATAGGTAATTGATTTGATATCCCTTGCCTACTTATTCCTTAATTGAAATTTTAGATCCCAAATTTTTTTGTTTTCCAAATAAACCAAATGTCTAAATTTAGAATACCATATAATTGGAACTTGTGAGTTAGTACAATATTAATTTCCTAAACAACTTTTCAATATTTAATTTGGTTAAGGATTAGGTAATTGCAATCTATAACACACTAATGGATATATATCACTTGGATGCCATTTTGTTTCATATTATTATCATTTAGCAATACCTTGGACCCTTGTAATTGTTTTTGGGACCTCATGGAAGGAATTATAAAAAAATTGGTTAGTGAGGTTTTAATTTCACTATATGTATCCTTTAAATGTCTCTAGTTTACAAATATATATCCTATCTAAATAAGTACATTTGGATTTGACTAATTTTCCATTAAATTATTTCTTTATTAATTTCCAAAATAGCTAATTTAATATATATCATTTCATTGATATCCTTCACCCTTCTCAAAATTACTGAAATTTTAATTTCTTCAATAGTTGAAATAAATCAATTTTTCAATATTTAAGTTGGGTACCAATTTGTTAAATTCAATCTTCTACACTTTAATATACATACATACATACATACATACATATATATATATATATATTGGATGCCATTTTGTTTCCTACAATTTTCAATAAATTTTTCTTATTGTTTTATGAACTGGAGCTTATAAGAAGATTCCAAAAATAGCTAGTTTATTGAAATTGTATTATCCATAAATATCCTATAAATGTGTCTATTTTACAAATATATAATTGTTCCAAATAATTAAATTTGGGTTAATTTGTGACTAAATTATTTACTTTTTAATTCCTAATAACTAATTTAGTGCATCTATTTTGAACTTTGTGTGGTTTATGAGGGTATAGAATAATCTTCATTTCAGTAATGTGTTTTATTTCTTTTAAAATTTCACCTTTCATTATTTTTTTATTCAGAAACCTTTTATATTCAAACTAATAGATATATAAACCCTTTGTAAAATATTTAGTATATATCATTGAAATTTAATTTGGTTGATAAGCTGTTATGGATGATTTTGTAAACATTTTCACATATCTATCCTTAACATGCTCATATCTACTTAATTACATCCATTTGAACTAAAGTCTACTATAGATGAGAATATATTTTTAAATAAATTCCAAAAATTAAAATCTAGTGTATATTTCTAGAATTTTGTTTATTTTATGGAATTGTTAGGCAAGATCTCCTAGACAATATTCCATCAATATTCATTACAAACCTCTAAAGTTTTTAAGATTGTTTTTTTCATTAATTAAGTTTTGTTTCTTTTAAAACTAAAAACTTATTTCTATGAATCATAATGTTTGTTTTCGATCCCATGTGGTTAAATTTGTATAGTGTAGTTTATTAAATATGTATCCCAAACTTGTTTCTTGATGTATTTGATTTTTCCTATTTTAACATATTACTATTTAGGTCATTTTTATTTTGACCCAATAAGTTTTCCCAAATAATTTTCTCCAATAAAATTTTTATTATACATGCATAATAATTTTTTTATTAATCTGGAGAAAATTTAAGATATGTGTTTAAAATTTATTTGCTAAATCATCAATTGAATTAGTGCTAATTAGACATCAGCAAATACCCATCTTTAATATTATCCTACATCTTCCTGAATTTAAAATTTCTAAAAAACCATCTCCTAATTAAGCAAGAATCAAAATTCCTTTCTTATGAATCACATTCCTACACATTGTTGGAAAAATCTTTGGATATTATTGAGAAAGGATTTCATGTTGGACTCTCAAGCATAAACAAATATTTTTTCTTTTATGTTATGTCTTATTTAATAAAGGCCCTACTATGTGTGTTGAGAATAATCCTTCTTCTAGAATACAACTATGTTATAAGGATACAAATTATGTTCTTGGGTTTTCCCATTTTTCCAAATTATATAACATCTCGTGATTATGAATGTTGCATATTGTGAGATATTGAATGAAAATTAGACTATTGCATTTACTATTCTTAATTTCATTATATTGGGAAAAGCAACAATGAATTGAAAGTGCATGGAAAGTTGTTGACCACTTGCAATATATGCTACTATGTTTTCCAAGGAAAGTAGTTATTTGTATTTGTCAGATTTCATTAGTTAGTTTGTTGGCAAATTGAATGAGTGCAATAGGCCCTCTCCACAAAAGGGTAATAGATTCCTTCGTTATCCGTATCGCAACTATAATAAAATGTACCTGACATGAGGTCCATTTATCTAATCATTTTTCGAAGTTTCCTTACATAATAGTCCATTTTCCTTTATTCGGTATTGTCAACCAATAGCAACAAGTTCCACTAACCTTTTTTATGTTCTACCATACTTTTCATCTTTTTCCCAAATTAGCTAAGTATCTTCCATCATCGAAAATTGAAGTATATTTTCCATTGAACATTCCTTTTGTTCTTTTTGGCATTTCCCACAAGGTTAACATACAATTTATATTTTTTTAACCAACGTCATTGTTTTCTATTTGTCATCTATTTTCATGTAGAACATTGTCATTTTTATAACGTTTCTACCTCATTCTTTGGTCTGTTTGATTTCTAGTAAAATGGTAATTTTTTATGCCGAGGGTAAAGTTGAGGTCACCATTCCTATTGATAATTTGGGAATCTTGCATGTCACAAAGAAATGTTTGTGTGCTATGTTTGGTTTCCATCTAGGAATTGTTCATGTGTCCAAGGACAAAATGTGTGATGATAACAACAATGTTATTAGATTCATTTATCAAGTTCCAGTCTTGGGTGATTTTGGTTTGGAATGGAAGCTGAATGCCGAAAGGTTTAGGATCATTGCAAAAGATCTTACGAAAAGCTTTCAAAATATTTTTTTGACACCGAAAACTGTGACATTTGTTACAAATGTCATTCTGCATCTTGTGGATATCAAGCAAGAGGTTGTCCCAAAATGTGTCGATCCTCAACTTTGTTCATAGATTTATGCAATTCATTCGATGAAGATGGAACACCTTCAATTTCTTTTTGCCCATTGACCTCTTCTCTGCACACAAGTCATTTTACTTCGATTTCTGTTTATTCCCAATATTCCATTCAAGACATTCCCTCTATGTTGAGTGTAGTAGATTGTCTCTAGGCAATGTCATTTGCTTCACATGCTAGCTTTGAGTTGAAAGATTTAAATTATGATAACTTTCACATTGAAAATGTGCATTCCGACCATATTTAATGGTGATGTTTTGTTTAAATCCCCCCCCAATTGTTAGTCCCGACGGTCACTCTAACCAGATGTAAAAAATGGATAAGAAACATGATGGCCATGCATGGTGCAAGGTTAAGACAACTAACATCAAGAATGATTTCAAGCTTACTTTTTGGAGAGTGCGTTGCTTAGGCCATTTGCAATGTCGGAATGATGGCTGCAATTTCTTTTTTCTTAACAAATGTAGAAATGAAACAACTTGGATTGGTGATGTTCGTGACCTTCAAGGAAGTTGTTTTGCTCCTAATCCACCATTTTGCAAAATCTGTAATAGCGCCCCCTTCTATGTTAATATGTGTGTAGCTTGCATGTATTACATCGTGCATAAGCAAGAGAATTTGATTTGAACAACTATTCATTTAAATACGCATGATCATCCAGTGATGGAAGGTCACTTTCAAAAAGTTTTCAATCAAGTTAAATTCATGGTCGAGGAGGAGGTGTCTCGCACACTAGGGGCTCCCGCATTAGCCATTGCGTTGGTTGCAAATAAAACCTTTCTTTTTTAACACCTATTGAACAAGGATGGAAAAGGGCCGGTGGAAGTTTTAAAAGGCAACAAACTACACCAAGTGATGGACAAGTTCATAGCATTATCTTCCCCCAATTTCCAAAATTTAATTGCATCCTTTAAGCATCAACCAGGGAACAAAAGGTATGTTTCTAATATTCTTGATCTTAAAACGAATAATGGTTATTGTTTTATTTAGGATAGTTGTTTTCCAAGGCAACATATTGGAGAAAAAGTGTTTTTATTCAAGATGTTTGTGCATGGAGATGGTAGTGGTTGTGATTTAGTCAAGCGGATGTAGCCTGAGGGTGACCTCCAAACCACTTGGATCATGTTTGATCATGTAAAGTGTGTCGAGGGTTGGACGACATTTGCTTGCCATGTGTATGATTCTTTCTACTGCAAGGTGATTATGATTGCAATATGTGATATGCAATTTGAAAGCACGGAAGCTCAATGTGTAATGTGGCAGAATCTAAACAAGATCATGGTGAATAATGGTGTTCCCAACCCAAACTTCAAAGGATTCATGGTTGATAGCACTCAAACCAATTGGAATACAATTCGAATTGCCTATGGTAGTGGAGATGCAAGTGAGCCAATGGTTGACAAAGAACTAACTTGTTTTTTTCATTGGAGTCAATCCATGGATAAACACACAAAACAACATATTAAGCTAGGGTTGCAAAAAAAATAGGACATTATGCTATGAATACAAAAATGCCATTTCTTTGGAAGATGCTAATGTTTGGTATGCAACAATCCGCTACTGGTGGTATTCCTCGAGTGTCATTGATGAAACTGGACTTCAAAAGTTGGAGAATTGGCTTAGTTTGGGCACTTTTATGTGAGACAATGGGGAGGATTTATAATACATGTACTATTTTCAACCCTCCCACACATCTTTTCTTTCACCCCACCTTCTTAACAAGTTCACATCTACATTCCTAATTATTTTAATATTGCATAACAAACATTTATTTTTTCTTGCAAAAATTCTCTCCTAAAGAGCTTATAGACATGCCCATGTGTAACCTTTCAGGATAGTGCACAATGTTTGGCAAAAGGGGAACCTATTTGTATGTTGTGACATCAGATGACTATGATCAAAATTGCAAACAATCAACGTTGTATTCTCATTTCAAGTAGGGTGGTTGACCATATCAAGGGCCTAATAAGAGTGAGTTGCTTTTGCATAAAGCAACCCAATATGGAAATCCGAAACAACTTGCAGACGCAATTCTGAAATATTCCCGGAGATTGGTTTACATAGTTAGAATCACACATATGGAAGGTGAAAAGGTCTTTGGCTCTTACAAATAGAAGGTGAACCTAGCCCTCAGATGAAAAGGGGATTCACATAAGCACGACCATGTGAATTTTTCTCATTTTTGTGTAAACCATATAATTGCCAAATTAGGTGTGGAAATTGAACCTAGGGTGGATGAAATTTAGGGAGATGTTGAGGTCCTTGAGGCTCTATGTGGAGATGGAATTTGGCATATAGAAAGATGCCCCCCTATGTTGCATGTTTAATGTTCCACATTGCAAAAATCCACTAGCATTCTTGTGCTGCTAGGATAATTGTCAACCCAACTTCTACTAGTGTCCTTGCCCTAACTTATTCAAGGTTGTGGTCTTAGTTCCCTGGTGCACCTTTAAAGTTGCACAAGTTCTAGTTCTGTGCAAATGATATGAATCATTGTGTTGGCGGTACGAAACGCAAGTATGCATTGGATAGACCAACTGTTCCAAAAATTTGGCATGTTCAAGCTAAAACTAATTTCACCCAAAATGAAATCAAGTCTCTTGAGGAAACAAGATTTGTTCTAAATAAATGATAATCGATGTTTCCTTGAAATCTATTCAAAGGGTAAAACTCCATTCCTATAAATAGGCCAGTGGATGAAATGTTGTGGCCAACATCATGTAATGGTAAGGTTGTTTATTGTACAGTGCCATTTGAAATGTCAAATCTACAATCGGTGGGAGGCTGGTCAACTTCTTGAAACGATTATAAACCCACCATTGGAGGTTCCCCTTACTGGATATGGACGTATATATAAATATTTATTTGGCCAAAATCCAAACAAGAAGCAATATGAAGTTACAATAGGAACTTCCCAACTTGCATTGGTCTGGATTTTGTAAAAACGATGTCCAGTTCGTTAGGTTGGTGAGGGAAGTGGGTGCCATGTAAACACATGTACTATGTTTTGCAACATGACATGTTTTGTGGGCAATCGAAAGTTTCATCCATTTTCCAACTTGAAGTTGTGATGAAATTTGTTGCTTGTTGACTCATGATGTAACTATTGTGTAGGTAGAAGTACACTTTTGAATTGTAATAAAAAAACAAATACAACAAACATTGGCAATTTTAGCACTCGTGATGATGCTATGTGTTTGGCTTTTAAACTAAAACTTGCAAGCAATGTTAACACTCTGGTTTTATAAACGTTTTGATAATTGTTCATTCAACATTTTGCATACATGAATGATGTTTCACTATTAAATAAAAATTAGTTATCAAACTAAGTTAAATGTTCACTAATTATTTAAAACATTATTGAAAGATTATGGGAAATAATTCTTAATTGTCAAACTCACCATTCAGTATATTTGGATGAATATTTTTGCCACGTTAATAGAATATTCTATTGATGTGGACAAAATATTTTTGTCTACCTAGACAATATTTGGCTTACATAGCAAAAATACTTTAAAAAAAATTTGTGTTATTCACAAAAGTTCTATTCACGTGTTTGTTGTTCACCATTCATGTTCACATAGTAGTTGCGTTGTTCAAGGAAGTAGGGGAAGTTGTAATTCCTGGTGGTATTTTTTCAGCTTACAGGAAACATGCATTTGTGTTTACACCAAAGAAGATGAAGATCACTTTGAAAAAAAACAAACTATGTGTACACCTTTAAGGAAAAGTGTTGTTGTTAGGTACATGTTTCTAATGGTAGCCATTGTCATTTTACTAGATGAGGGATAGTTAGTGGAAAGATGAGTTTCAAGATAACCAAGAATAGTTTTGAAACTATCACTCATGTTGTTGCAATAACAAATTCCTTTATGTTGAGTGCAAAAGATTAAACTTCCCATTGGATTTACAATTTCCTTTTGCATTGATGTTAGTGTTTTTTTAATCTCCTTTGAGCTTCTTCTCCTCCTCCTTTTTCCCATGTGTGTTATCTTATCTCCTTGCACTCGTAGAAATCAGCCAAAATGTAACCACTTCGTTTCTAACTACATGCGACTTATAGTCGTTTATGACTAAGTTTGGAAGTATTTACAACTATAAGATCAAATTTCAACTATTTTGGTCACTTTTACAACTATGATGCAACTATTGAAAAATTCATCCGATCAATTGGATGACTTTTAGGTTTATTTTCATCCATGAATATATTGATATGTCCCATTAGTTGCAATAGTCACCAAATTAGTCACATCCTAAAGGTATTCTACGGTGACATAGGGGTGTATTTTTATGTATGTATTAAAAGTATATTTACGATATATTACATATATCATAAATATATATTTGTGTGTATATTAATTATGTGTATGTATGTATATTGTTCATATAATGATTTAAAAAATTAATGTTTCAACTCTGAAATTTATTATTCAAATCTGAAAATTAATATTTCAGTTATGAAATGTACATATATTTGAATTTAAAAATTGATACTTGAATTTAAGTTTATGTGAACTTGAATTTTTTATTTGCATTCGGATTTTTCTATTTAATTAAAAATCATTATTTGAATCTAAACATTATTATTTGAATCTAAAATACAATATTTCAATTTGAAGTTTTAAATACAAATTCTTCAAATTGTTAAATTTATTCAAAAATACATGTTTGAGTATAAAATTAAAATTAAAATTATGAAACTTATATTTAAACATTAAAATCAATGTTTCAATTCCGAAAATTGCTTCTGGAATTCATTATATATATGTGTGTAATTTGAATATCAAAATTTATATTTCAATTCTAAAAACTACTATTTCAAATTTTAAAGAATTAGTTGAATTTGAAATTTGATATTTGAATCTGAAATTTGCTTTTTCAATTCCTTAAAAAAAATTTAAATTCAAAAAGCTTATTTGATCTAAATTTTGACATTTGAATTCTAAATTTTTATTTTCGATTTTAACAATTAATATTTCAATTTCTAATTTTTAAATTAAAATTAAAAAACTTATTTGATTTGAAACTTGAAATTACAATTACAAATTATTATTTTGTATTCTCAAAATTAATATTTCAATTCAGAATTTTTTTAATTGAGTCTAAAAATGGAAATTTCAATTTTGAACATGAAAATTGACATTTCAATTCTGAAAATTTTAATCTAAATTCAAAGACTTATTTCATCTAAAAAATGATATTTGAATTCTGAATCTTTTTTTTGGAATCTAAAATTAATATTTCAATTCCAAAAATTATTGATTGAGTTTTGAGGCTTTTTTCTACTAATGTTATCCATAATGAATCACTTTTATAAATAATTTTAAATGATAATATTTATTACTTATAATTTACACTAAATAATAATTTTTGAAACATCAATTTTTGCATTATATATTTTATATTCTTACAGTAAAAGAAATTAATTACTGTAATTAATGATACATTACTTTAAAATCATTGTAATTATTTCAGATAAGAATTAATTAAAGTATATGCATAATTATTTTTTAATTGAACATAGTTATTCACAATCTGTAATTTATAACTTTAAATCTGAATTAAAATTTTGGAAACATTATAATGTAGTTAAAATAATTATTGTAATGATTGTAATTTCAGGAATTATTATAAATTGATTTAAGTTTTTATTTAAAAAAATTTGTACTTACTTATCTATGATAAAGTTTTTTACAATAATAAATGCAATTATAGTAATTAATGTAACTATTTTAATATTACTATTTTTTAAAAATCTTGCAAGAATTTATTTTTAATAACTATTGTTCGTTCATTTGAAATATATTTTTAAATAATTATTTTTAAAAATTAAAGTCATTAAATTATTTTTACATTAACTATATTATCTATAATTCAACTAGAAATAAAAAGCAATAAACTATTTTAGTTATTTATTTATCTTTGAGTTATGTATTAACAACTTGTGAGAAACTAAATAGTTAGTTAGTTAAATATTAAGAAGTTATTATTTATTTGAGTAGTTGATAATGAATATTTAATATTTGTAGTGTATAGTTTATATTTTAATATATGTTAAATTTAATAATTATTAATTAAATGGTTATTTAATTATCTAGTGAACCATGTACTTGAATTATTTATAAATCTAAAAATTAAGACCAAAAGGCATGAGGAAAGTTTTGGAGTTATAATTTAGTTTGTGAAAAAGTTGCAACTTCAAAACTTATCCCATATTGTTTATTCTCCGTTCCTATTTTGAACACTATATAAACAAGGGGTGTGGTCATCAAATTTCGCATTAAGAAAATTGTGCACATGGGATGAGCTAATTAAAAGGTTTAACCCCAAAAAAAAAAAGTTATGCACAATTTTAAACTATCAATCTCCCCAACCTACTATCTATCTAATTAGGTAGGTACATAGTATGACCTACCCACCTAGGTCAACCTATGAACCTACCTACCTAAATACCTACTTATATGAGTAGGTATTTAGCTTAAGAAGATAGACTTACCTACCTACTTTTTTACCTAAATAGGTAGGTAGGTATGTAACTTAGGTTTGTAGGCACTTATTTATGTACCTACCTAGGCACCTACCAACCTAATAATAATATTTTGTATTAAATTCATTTAAGGTGTCACATGGCATATTTACATTCAACCACGTGTCATAATATATGATCATCCAAGCATTTGAAATAAACGTTCGAAATGATTTCAAAATAATAATAATAATAATAATAATAATAATTCAATATTAAAACACGTGGCAACACATCATTTGCCTCAATTATGACCAAAATAGTTGCATTGTAGTTGCATGTGACAATACATATATAATGGAACCAAAGGATGAACTTGTATTTGTTGACTTTTTCTTTCATCCAATGCCCCTTGTCGTTTGCAACTAATGTCTCATGCGATTTGTCCAAGGCAACTAATGAGATTTTAGTCACAAATGTCGTTTGTGACTAAATTTTAGTCGCAAAGACTAGTCGAAAATACTTGTTCTTCTTCTAATGTTGGGTGGTTTTTATGGTTTCTTCTTGCACTCTATTGTCAACACTAGGTGATATCATGGTTGAATGTTCCTATTTTCTTGGGGATTTTGTGATCAAAATTAAGTATATAGTGTTGTTTTCTTATAATTAAAATTAACTTGTAGTTAATTGATGAAGCTAGTGGGGTAGTTATAGAATAGACAATCCCAAGGGCAATTTTTATGGGGTACCTTTAAGTTTGGTATAATATGCATTGAAGTTTGATTGAAAATTTTAAAAGGGATTCATTTAATTAAACTATAACACAAAAAGAATCAAATTAAAAAATTTGAAAGTAAAATGCCATCATTTCATTACAAGGTGGACTTTTCAAGTGATACAAGATGGATGATCATAGCCTATAAAATGTGTTATGGACTTTTATTACATAGTAAACATGTTTTAATTGTTGATTTTTTTTCCTAGTATGATTATGAGGCTATTGTAATCCTAAAATAAAGGTTTCCAATCAAATTTAATATTTTAATTTATTAAGATTCTACAAGATTACTATTAGTTTAGAAAGTCCATAACTTATTGAAATGGAAAAATTAATAAATGTTGTTTTGTAAAAAGTGACATTACTACCCAACATAACATCTACCAATTATAAAATTTCAAAAGATCCATAATTTTGCTTCCAACTTTTTCCCTAGCTAATCAAATTGAAGCACATGTAATAATTTGAAAGTTTGTAAGTTTAAGGTTTAGGTATTATTCTTGCCTCCCACCTTCAAATGGACTAATTTGCATTCCCAAAACATCAAATATTCACATTCAAAATTTTGAAAAAGGAAAATTTTGGATTCCAAAATCTATTATTTTTGGTCCACCTTAACATGCAACTAATAGTGTACAAAATGGACACATGTCATAAAAATCATGACCTAAACTAATACATACTTACGTTAATATATTAAAAATATATACCTAGGCTATGTATAATAATCTTATAGTTTTAGTACTAAGGTTAAACTCACATCAATCAAGGTTAAACTAGCCACAATTAAACTAACTTTGACTAAATTAACCATGGCAAAATTAACTATGAGGCTAAATTAACATGACTAAATTAAATATGGCTAAATTAATTAGTAATTTAACCTTGTAGTTAATTTAACTATGGTTAGTTGACCCAAAATTAATTTACCATTTCAAATTGAAATTATTAATTATTTTAGAAAAAAATAGTTTATCTAACATTAATTTAGTCTTGTAATTAATTTAGTCATGGTTAATTTAGCCATGTGTTAATTTAATCAAAATTAGTTTAACCCAAAAAAAATATTATTAATCATTATAGTTAATCACATGTAATGATTATATATATATATATACTTATAATTACTAATATTCTTATTTACTAATGACTTGAGTATTATTATTCAGTATTTATTATTATTATTATATATATTCATTTTTATTCTGCAATAATTATTACTTTAATATTATTGAATTGTTATTAATTTTGATACCTATGTCTAGTAGGTTACACATGCTAGCTTACAAATTTTTAGCTTAGGTTATGTGATAATATTATGGTATTACTAATTATTTTATGCAAGGTTCATTTTTTCACAATTCCAACCTTATCAAAACTTCAATATTTATTCACCAAATTAAAAGAAGGGGAACTTACTAGTTTTAAGATTAAAGAAAATCTTATCAAGAGGAGGATTGCTGTTATGGGGACTTGGGGTTAGATGTTCATAGCTAATTTTTAGAAAATGTAGATAGTTGAAGTTCTTTAATTGAAAACCATTACATATACTTGACCATTTTTCTCTAAAAACAATTTGCCAATAGACTTGGCTATTTAGGTTGGTGTAATTTAATGTTTTCAATTTTGTGGGTAGTAATCTATTGCATAAAAAAGGTCGTGGTTCAATGATTGAAGATTTGGACCTTCAAAATGGAGGTGAGGGGTTGAAAGTATTCACAGTTGCAACCAAATGAGGTCACTTAAGCTACCTTGCTAGGTTTACCTTGGCCTACCTACCCTCTTAACAAAAGTTGGTTTTTTATCTAGGCTCCCTAGGCTAGGTGTCTTAGGGTAATTTGCCTAACCTAAACTTCCTAAGGTTAGGATTCCTAGGCTTCCTCTAGGTTAAGCCACCTAGCTTACTATTTCTCTCCTAGTCTACCATGTGATGACATGTGATTGGGCATTGAAATGTTTGTTTCCTAAGCCTAAGGTGCCACATGGTAGCATATAAATGGTCCAAAATAATCTTAAATGTTAATGCCTAAGTTACCACGTGGCAATGCATGATTCAATAATACATTTTTCAATATCAATGGCTAGGTTGCCATGTGGCAAAATGGTATTAGATCTTAGGTCCATGCTTGCCATGTGGTTATAAGAAAAAACTCAAAAAAATTATAATTTAGTTTTCAAAATTAAATTTAAACCATTGGATATCTTTTATGACTATGCTAAGAAATTACTACAATCATGAAAACAAAAGTCACAATGGCATTTGTGATTGGGGGCATGGATATGACTTATGGCATTTATAACGTGAATGTTTGGATTACATAGTTATGTAGTCACATTTGACAACTACAAGTGCAATTATGTGTAGTCCTAAAAGCCATGTTTTGGCATAATGGAATTAATAGTTCTTTCAAAATTCAAAGAATCACCCAACATTAGTATGAATGCATTCACCTGAGCATTGACTAAAAACAAAAAGCTTTGATTAGCTTAATTCAACCAACCAAATAAATACAACATTCTTATATTTGATCTTCATATTTATATCAAGGTTAGTTGGGTACCTAGTTGGGCAAGTAAGAGTTTTTAGTTCCAATTTCAAGTAAAATGAATCGAACTAAAACCTACTTGCAAGTTCAAGAACCAGTTTTAAACCTTGAACATGGTTCCAACCACTATCTTTTAAAATCTATCATTGGATTTGTACCCTAAAAATTGTTGTTTGTGCAAATGCTAAAATATTTATTTTTGCCCCAACTTTTTTCATAGAATTTTTGGTCTAAATAATCTACAAGTTTAGGATTTAGGGTTTCTTTCTTGGGTCCAACCACACTATAAGGAGTCACATGTGCCCCCTTAGACCATTGTTTTTTTGTTGTTTTTTTAAAGAATACTATTAGAATTTTTTAAACATGTCTTTCCAAAAAATAATTAATTTCTCTTAAAACTATTATGTTAAGGTGTATATTAAAAAAAACCAAAATATGTCATTAAAAAATGTTGTCAAATTGTGCTTTTAATGTTAAAATTGCTTTTAAGTAGCTTTGAAGCAATGGTTACAAGTCCTTAAAAGTCTTTACACATATTTTTCTTTCATTAGATTGATTCCAAATTTCCATGATATATATGTAATGTATTCACAATAACATTTTATAAAAAGCTATTCTATTTATTATTTTATTTTATTTTTACAATCCAAAGTTCAAAAAATTAAGTAGTGGTTATGACTATTAATGGTACATGTTGGTATGATTGCACCCTCTTCTCATTGAGCCATCACCATTGCCATTGAAGTTTTGGCCTCTTTCTTCTTTTTCTTTATGTCACATTGTTTTTACTTTTTACTTTCTACATTTTCCTTCTCCTTCATTTGCTCTCTTTCTATGTCCTTTGCACTTAAGTTGATCTATTATTTACGGTGTTCATAAAGAAAGGTCATTTGTCGTGGTTGAGGTGAAAAGCTTTGAGCTTTAGGCTGCTACTTGGAGCTTGGGATGAAAGCTTTGAATTCAAGGTTGTTAGGGTTTCCATGGTCTCTCATCTCTCAACAAATGCTTCTAACATACCTTGATTGTGCTTAGAGGTTACAAGTTATGCCATGAAAACCTTATGTGCAAGTTTGTGTCCAATGTGCTTTGGATTTTACGCACCATTGTTTCTTTTTTTTGGTTGCACGTCACATGGTTTTTAGATTGGTTTTGGAGGTCTCTCTTTTGTTTTCAAATGCCATGATTCTAGAATGTGGCTTTTAAATAAGTTTCACATACTAAGACTTGTTATTCAAAACATTTATCTTCTTAAATTGAAGTGCAAGTTTGAATGAAAATGATGCCTATTACTTCCAATCTATGTTTTATTTGGTTTGTTGTTCATTCTAGTTGTTTATTAATTGTGTGTTTGCATGTAAGAAATAGTACAATGGAATCAAGAATTTCCACTTTCCCTTTCATAAACCAGAATTTTTTGTTTGATATTGAAAAAGATATATAAATAGTTTACATTTCAAATTCAAGTCATTAATGATTCACAAGAAGCATCTAATATTGAGGTAGATGCTTCTCAAAAGCTTTTCACTCCAAAGTTGTTGCAAATGAAGATGTGGTATCCCTTTCATCATTTTGTTGATTATTAAGGTTCTGTTGTTGTGAATGATGGTGTTTTTATCAAATTTCTTGTGACCTACAAATTATGAAATGTGTATTGTGCCATTCTATTGTGGTGAATGTTGATGTTCATAGTTTGGCCCATGGGAAAAATATGAAAAGGTTTATAAACTACAACAAATACCACAATATTAGTTTTTTGAAAAACCATGCTTCGGAGTTACATTCATCAAAATATATAAAGTGTGAATTGTTGGTGCATATGACCAAATTTGTTGGAAATCATTAAAAAATATCAAATAAAATGAAAAAAATCCCCCCTTCACAAATCACAAAGTTTTTTGGTAATCGAAGACCTTATAACAAATTAGATCCCACATAATTTAAAATTTAATTTTGTTCTTTGAATAGGGATATATTCATTGATTTTTTAAATTAAAATCTTCAGTTGAGGTGCATGAGTTGATAATGCATCTTGTCCATACCAATCCATGTGTTTGCAACTTGTGTCCAAATCAATCATTTTTATATTTATCATTTCAAATATATATCCTAAGAGGTAAGTGATGAAATAACTTGTAGTTGTATATTCAACTATAAAATGGGTTTAAATCATAGATGTGATTATGACTTGTGCCTAATATTATTGGTTTGGACAAAAATGAAAATGAAAAATGCTTTATATCATCCACAATTGGTGATGTCCACAATTAAATGAAAATTTAATTATTTTGTGATTAATTTAATGTGATTCACATATGATTCTACAACATGTAGTGTTTTGTTCAATTTGAATTATGATCGTATATCATAGTTGTACAAATGTACATGTGTTAATGGCAAGCTAATGCATGCAACATGTCATGTAAATTTAAGTAACTTAAATAACCTAGGCATCCCCTTTGTACTTAGAACAATATAATAACTTTTAAGTAGCCCATAAGTATTTTAGTAATTTAAGCAACCTTTAGGTAGTTCCTGTGTAGAATTTTGAATACCTTACACATTCCCTTGCATAGTTTTTAAATAGCCCCTAGGTAGACCTTTAGGTACTCGAAGTAGTTTAAGTAGCTTTTAGATAGCCTTTAAGTAGCCCCTAGGTAGGTCTTTAAGTACCCTAATTAGTTTAGATAATTTAGGTAACTTAGGCAACCCCCAAGTAGACCCATAGGTACTTTAGTAAGTCTAAATAGCTCTTAAATAGGCTTTTAAATAACTTTTAAGTAGGCCATTATGTAGTCTATGTAGCCTTTATTTAAGCTAGGTAGCCCTTGAGTAATTTCAAAAACCCTTAGGCAAGCCCTAGGTAGCCTTTAGGTACCTTAAGCAACCCCTGAGTAAGCCCCTAGGTAGTTTACATAATCTAGAAGGTAGGTTGACTAGGTCCTTTATGTAGGTTAGTAAAAAAATTTATTAAAATGTGATTCCATTTCATATTACACAAAAAAATTGGTTCAATGGTAAGCACTTTATCCTTCAATGTGAAGGTGAAAGGATCAAATCCTTATTATCGCAACTTATATGCTTTAATACAAACTAGGTAGTTTAGGTGCCTACTTTAGGCCAAGGTGTTTAGCTTAAACTACTTAAGTTCATTAGCTAGCCCATATTTTTAACCTAAGAAAATTAAGTTAAGTAAACTAGGCCGCTTAACCTAGGCACCTTAAGTTAATTAAGCTAAACAACCTAACTTAGGTAGGCTACATGGTGCCATTTGTTCAACTTAGAATTGCCACATGTCAACCTTTCAGTAGTCAAAAATTTAAGCATCCCTAAACTTTAGTTGTAAAATTAGTTACAAATGATTGTGCCACGTAGGCATATGTGACGACACATTTTAGTTGTAAATGATTATGCCAAGTTGAAATATGCGACTACACATTTTACTTATAATTGACCATGCCATGTATGCATATGTAACCACACATTTTTGTTGTAAATGACCATGCCATGTAAACTTGATGTTAGTTGGATGAAAAGTTGGTGTTAGTTGCACCTCAATATGAATACCATTTTGACTAGGTACGATGTAATGTCTTTTGTGACAAATTTCATGGGACTTATCCAAGGTGATGAGAGGAATTTGAAGACACATGTGGCATTTACAATTAAAAAATAATTGCAAAACCATTCGTTAATACACAAATTCCTTGCAATGGTTGTAAACAAAATCAAAGAGAAATATGTCATTTTTTTTCTTGTTTCATGCATTAGGGTGTAGTCATTCTATTAGGAGCCACTGTTGCCCACTTAGATGATTGCTTTTGGGGAAATATTCTTGGAATATTCTCAAAAAAATCTTGAAAAAAATCATTTTTAATCATTTTTTAAAAATTGTACTATTTTGTTAAGTTTTTGTTAAAATTTTGACAAAAAATGTCATTTTCAAAGTTTTCCAAGTCCATTTACAAGTTTTTTTATTGTTTAAAAACAATGGTTACATGGATATTACACTACTTTTGAACGTCAAAATGTTAATGAAATAATTTCATATTTTGGAAATTTGTAGAATGAGATATTAGATTTGATAATGTGCAAAAAATTTAACTTATTTTCAAGATAAAATTCTCTTAGAATTTCTTTGGCATAAACAACACAAAATTAAGTAGTGGTTATGATTGATTTTGGCTCCTATCAACATGACTGCACCCATTACTTGTACATTGTTTCCTTTGATCTTTAGATGTCCATGTTAGGCATGACACTTTCACCATTGTGGTTAGTCTTATTAATGATGTTTAAGAGCCCATTCATGTCTTAATGGGTATTTTTGAAATGCACAACATTGTAAATGTAGCCATCATAGCTCAAATTAGGGTGTTGTTGAACTCATTTGTCTTATTTAATAAGGTTATTGCATACGTGAAAGACAAGGGGTCTAGCCTAGCCACCTTAACTATTACTTTAACATCTATGGTATCTTGTTTTCCACTTCATGGTGAAAGCATGGATAGGTGGCTTGTTTGGATTATCACACTTGTATTTTTTCTAAATTAAATACAGACGTAAAATTTAAAGCCACATTCAAAATTAGCATTGTCAATTTTTGAATATTCATGTTGTCATAGACTTTAATGGAAATTATCATAAAAATTTTGGATGAATTTTAAGAAGATGATGGACTTGTAATGGACTTTTAAAAGGACAACATTACCTCTATCACACACAAAAAATGAAAAAATGTGAACTTAAAAACAAATTCGAAGTAATGTCAAAATGAAAATTAAAAAATAAAGCATCATCAAATGAAGAATTTATTAATGAAGTGCATTGAAACTTTCCTAATACATATGTTTTTAATTTTTAAAAGTTTTAAATGATGTGATTGTTATAAAATGTTATCCTTGAGAGTCCATTTCACATTAAACATTTTAACCTTTTGCATGGATTTTTTGATCAATCATATGTTTAAGGATATTCATAAGTTGGCTTATTAGTATTATGATTAAAAGCATGGGGGATAATTATAGGACTTATGGTTTGTTAATTGTTAAAACCGCAAAAAAACCACTGGTGTTAGATTATGGACTTTCAAACACCACTTTTGAGCCACCTAACCATGCTTTCATCCTTTAATTGGCATGCCCATTTGTTGGCTCTTGTTTTGGTCATGCCATGTCAAAAGCTACCGAATGTGTTATTAATGATGTGAAGGTTTGTTTTGGATTTACAAAAGTCAACTTGAAAGGTGCATAAACATCACTATAGAAGATTATCACATGGACTAAAAAAACTAAGACACATTGGCAAGAATGGAAGGATTTTTGCATTATTGTTGGGTTATTGTTTAGAATGCCAAGAACTCTAGTCAAAACAAGGTTTGAATCATAAGTCCTTTTATTCCAAGAGACTTTAAAGCATCTAGATGCAATTTTTATTTTTATGGGCAACAACAAGCATTACATTTGTCATCAGAGTGCCAATTAGGTAGACTTGGGCTATTGCTCAAACGATTTGTAATACTTTGTTAAGTTAATGTTCAAGAAATGTGTTTTGAACTAGAGTCAAGATTTTTAGTTATTGTCAAATGCATTGGTTTTTGCTTTCACCTTATAAATTATTGTGAAAATTGAAATGGGCAAAATGCAAGCTTTGAATCAACCTTACATGCATAGTCATTTTGATTCAAAATTACAAGAGTTTAAATTGAGGATGATGGCATAAATTTTCAATGTACTTGGGTCATTTTTTATATGTTATGAATTTTTCATTCAAACTAAGGCACATAACACATTGTTGGCCATAATGTTTGATCCTTGTTTCAAAAAATGAATGTTATCCAAGATTATGTGGAAAAAAAATTTATTGATGAAATTATTGGAGAATACAATATTCAAAAGTTGTGTATTCACTTATGTTATAAATTTAATTCTATTTGAACCCTACAAGGGCACCCATTAAAGCAATGATAGTTCAAGACGATGTTTATTCTTTGGGAAAATTGTATGAAATGATGATGTAATAAAATCTACCCTAAAAAGTGAACTATAGTTGTTTTGTGGATTATGTGTGTGACCATCAAAAATTGAAAAACCCTTGGTTTGGTGTTCAAGGGTAGAACACATTCTAAATTCTACATGTGACTTTCTTGGCTCATCAAGTCCTTGAGAATGTGGGCTCACAAATTGAAACTGGATACATATTTAGTGTAATTAGAGGCATCATTAATCTTCAATGCTCTAAGCTAGGGATTGAAAATTTGGATCATCTCATTTTGGTGGTAAAAAATTAGCCTAATGGTGCTCATGTTGTAAATGAACCTCAAAACATGTGTGATTTTTTTTTATTGAAGAGCACAAGAAATTGAGCAGGGAAAAAATGATTTTTAATTTAAAGATTATAATGAGATTTAAGAGTTGTCAACTCAATATGGATTTTTTTATGAATTGATTTTGTCATGCGTTTGAAGGTTTTAAGTCAAATAAGTTGTGTTGCAATATGGGTTTTCCTTTTAATTTTTTTGAAATGTTTGTGATTTTGTCACATGTTTGAAATTAAATGTCAAGTTAATGGTGGTGCATTTTGGTAATATCCTTATTATTATTTGAAATTATGTTTAAACTTTGAAGTTAGTCAATAGTATTGTTATATTTTTGAGTTTGAAGTTCTTGAGTGGGTGAAAGCACACTACGGTGATCCCCTTTGGGGTGTCACATTGTACCACTTTACATGGATGTGTATGTTTGAGTGTATTTCATTTCAAACTTTTGAAAGATTTTCACAATATTTTTGCATATTATGTTAGAATTTAACCTAGGCAAGAGATGAGAAAAAAATTTATTTCATTTCATTTTATAAAATGGGAGATTGGAATATATTTGTGGAAACAAATGTAATGTACTTATGTATTCAAAAACACAAATATACTCCAAAAATAATTTAAATGATTTTTAATCTTTATAAAAGTTGAAAGTATATTGAACCATGTCATTTGACATAATATGAACCATGCTTGGATACCATGTGACTAATTTGAGAATTTTCATTTCAAAAAATGAGTTTTTTCAACAAGGTTGTGATAAATGTGTGGTAAATTGAAATTTTGACAAGTAATCACATCCACACATAATATGACAAGCATAGTTAGATGGGCCCTTTTTTTATTTCATTAAAATTGATTGGAGCCCTAAAATTAGTGTAGTCAAAATGAGACTATGGCCCTATTATACCAATGTATATTATAAATATATTCATGGATCCTTTAATATAAATAATGAAATTTATTATTATTTTAAAAAAATATACATAAGATTATTTTTGTAAAAATAATTATTGTAGGGCCTAAAAACCAAAATTGATACCCAAAATTAAATGTACCATGCTTTTGGAACAATTATATTATATGTAATATAATTCTAGACTCAAAAGTGTCCCAAAGGGGGTCACTATAATGTGCTTTCACCCAAGTTAGTAGTATTCAAGTGATTATGTTTGAAATTTGAATCAATCAAATCAAATATTTTGAGTCATTTTAAATAATAACCCTAAACCTTAATTGGAACTAGAACCACTTCCCTTGAAAAAAATGAATAGTTCTATACTTGAGAAATGCCCTACTTCCAAAAACAAACCCAAAACTATATAGGTCAAGAGGTTTTTGCATATTTCAAAAATAATTTAGACCTTTATCTGAAGGTTCCATCAAATTGAAGAAAAAATGAATGCACCAAAGGGTAGATTCCCTCAAACTTGTAGAGACCGGTTAACACAAGTTTATAAAATTTAATGAGTCGTAATAAAAAACTAATTGCAATTTTATAATTACTACAAGCCAAGGCAAATATAGATCCTTTCTTTAGTTACCAAAAGTTGTTATTTGCTCCTAATTTGATTGCCATTGAGGTACAAATTGATGTGGTTAGCACCTCCACCTACAACAGTAAAATGCCTATACATACCAATGTGGGGTGGGTATTTGATTTTTTTCATAATAATCGGGTTTGGGTGTAAATTTGTTTTTTTGAAAGAATCATTTGGTTCAATTCTTTGATTTTCAATTTATTTAGAGAATTGGTTGAGTTTAGTTTTTTAAAACTCATCAATGGGTGGTTATGAGGTGGGGGCAAGGGTTTGCATAGGTTATTAATCAAGTATAAGGCCTAGGTTTTTAACAAAAACCCAGGTGGGTATAGTCAAGTTTTTTAAATAAGGTATAACAAGGTTCTTTGACAATACAATCAAGCCCTAGTTCTTTAAATGATACTTGGGTGGGTACATGTTGGTTTTCTTACATGGCATTTAAATAATTAAACCTCTTGAAAAACATCTATACAAAAAAAAAAGCTTTGTGTTTATAGTTTACAAATGATTCAAAACTTCCAGTTCCAATCAAAGCATATAGATCTGTAAAGATATTGGTATGTATAGCTACTTTGGTAGTACTCATTTCTTGATTGGAAAGAGAAAATCTCTTTTCTGGGAACACAGTCAACCAAAGTGGGAAACTATTATGTTTGCTTCTCCACAATCTGTCATCATGGAAAAAATGAATTTTTTTTTAAAAATAAATAAATAATAAATTATATATATATATATATATACAGAAATGTGTAACAAGGTAGTATATTATAGATGGTAATATATTTGCAGCAGTCTTCAATTTGGCCATAGGAAGTATATCTTGGTTAAGTTAGCACTTCATGTGGGGCCCTCTTCTTACTTCGAAGAGAGAGCTAGGCCCTATTGCTGGCGCCCTCCCATTTTTCATTTCTGCTTTCCCACCTCGACTTTGAAATTACCATCAAGGGGGGGTGTAGTCTATTAGGCAAATGACAAGAAGGCCATTTCAAGCCACCTTTGTTGATTTTGCCTTTTGCATTTACAAGACAAGAGGCAAAGCACATTTATATGTTTCATGTTTTCAAGTTCTTAATTACAATCTACCAAAGTTTCAAGGCCTAAGCAAACAAGTGAATCAAACATAAAAATTTTCATGTCATGTTTGGTGCCCAAAATTTAAGCAACTCTTTCATCATTCTATCTTCCATCTAATCTTTAGACTTTAGACTTCACACATTAAACACCCTTAAAAACTATAAAACCTACCTAGACACAAATAGACACAACCATAAACACTACACACACACACACACACTCTCTCTCTCTCTCTCTCTTTCTCTCGATTTTCAAAAACACTATAAACTAAATCTCAAACATAGACACACACACACTCTAGAGTTTCAAAAACATAGACTCAAACATAGACTCAAATTCAAATCCAAACACACATAGACACATATTCAACACGGAAAATATATATATATAGATGGACATAGACACTCAAGTGTAGACATTAGACACACACATAGATTCAATGTAATATAAACACAAACACATTCACATAGTTATAACATACACAAAGAAAGATAAACTAAAAAAACTATAGAGACACACTTTGACATGGGACAAATACATGCATCAAACAAACACATTAACATGTTCTCACATGAACTAAACTCAAATACATGTAGACAAACTCATATAAACACACATGGACTCGTACAAACACAACTTTCTGATTGAAATTGACACAAAAGGCATGAACAAAAATACATAGAGACACAAGTAACAAAAAAAGACTAATCAACAATGAATAAAACAACAAACTCACAAGCAACAACACCAAGACCATGATTAATGACACAAATTCAAAGTAAAAAACTTTAATGGTGTGGAATTAAAGTATAGCTATTCACAACTGACCACCTTGACAATTTTTTCATGTCATCATTTTCAACTTAACACCTAACACCTCCACACATGAAAAATGGGAGATTAAACAGGTTCCAACAAGTCTAAAACCTCTATTTTCTTACTTTTCATCTTTTGCCACTTTTCAAAGGTCACATCATACGAAAAGTTCAAGGTAAAGAATGTTTGAGAATACATGTTGACCCCCATAGGGAGATGTTCATTAAGTCTATTTTGCAATTTGGACTTCATGAAAAATAAAATTGAAAGTGTTCACTCATCCTCCATGTTCCCCAACATGTGGATTATAACAATTTCCACAAGTTGAAATATTCTAACATAGTGCTTCATAGTACCTTCAAAATTGAAAACGTTCTCCATAACTAAGTGAAAGGATTTACAAGGATTAATGGTTCCATGGTAGAAACAACATTTGCTTTCATGGTGCATTTGAAGGTTATATGGGCTCAAGGTAATGAAAGAAAGAATAGGTGAGGACACCATATTTGACCATCAATCATAATAATAATGTTTTTTTAGAAGGGTGAAGTGCCTTTAAAAAATTATCTTCAGCATCAAATAAAAGCCAATATTAAGGGAACATTACCCCATAAAATCAAGCAAATAACTTGCCAAAAATCGATTGGTCAATTTTTTTGTTAGACTTTCTAGCCTTGGTAAGACACACAAAAATTCCAACAAACACATAAATGACAAAAAGTTATTTAGGTCCAATGGTAATTAAATGAAAGACATTGGAGCTTACCATGGCAAATTGATGAAAAGGATGACCATTGATGGTGATAGGTCATCACTTTAATGGTCTGGATTTTTGTAACATGATGACAGATGCAAAATAAATGAAAAAACAATTGGACCAATAGTGGGGAAAATTTGATAAAATAACAATTTTTTTTCCATTCATTGTTATAAATGTGATGTAGGTTGATGTAATGTGAAGACATTTATCATTGGACACCCTATTTTCTTAAAGGCAATTTTGTAAGGGGTAAATTTTTTTTGGTTACATTTTGTTAATAAAAAAATGTTGATCCTATTATTGATATTGATTTTTTAAAAACTCTCATACTAGCCTAGTCATGGCATTAAGGTCCATGGCTTTTTTTTGGCTAGTATGTGGCAAATATACACCTAGTATTGAGATAAGTATAACCTTGATATTCAACTAATATTATGTGTAGTCTTTATGTACTAGTACTAAGTTGGTATTACCTCATGTCCCTACTAGGGATGTGCTAGAACAAGGCTTGTATTGATAAGTGTTGGGTGGTTTTTGAATTGCCACTCAATTCTCGACCTAATTCTCAGCTCAATTTTCACAATTAGAACCAATTAATATAGTTACATGTGAAAACTAGATTGAAAATTGGTCATGAAAACAGATTCCCCTTGTTTTTATGAACTAAATAGGTTTTCTCAAAGAACTTCAATTCAGTTTTCAGTCTTTTAATTTGCAGTCCTTAAATAGTAACCACTACCTAGGGAGCTGGAAGCGTTGTTTAGGGTTAAGGATATTGTATAAAAACAAAGCTTGGGCTTCATTTTGCTTCACAATGATGTTTTTTTTGGTCTTGTAGTGTTTTTCTCTTATTGGTTATGTTTTTTTCTTGTTGGTTATGCATTGTGGTCTTGCTTTTCATTGTGTTCTTTCGATGTTTTATTCACATGTCGTTATTACTCTTCATATCCTATTACATTACTATTGCTCTTCATGTGTTGCTATGTTACTCTTCTTGCATTGCTCTTTTTGTGTTAAAAATATTTTGTTGTTTTGCTCACATTGTTGCACTATTTTTCTTGTGCTACTTCAATGCTCTTCTATCGTTGCACTATTCTTTTCACGTTGCCCTTGTTGTTCTTCTTGTTCTACCTTTGTTGTTGTTCTTGTGCTTTCTTTATTACTCTTTTTTCGTTATTGCATTACTTTTTTCATGTTGTGTTGTTATTTTTGCATTGTTGCTCTTCTTTCATTGGTGTTGTTAATCAATACTGATGCATTCCCAAGTCCCTAGTTAGCCCCAAGTTGGGGCTAAGTCACTCAAGTTGCGAAAGTATGGGGGACTCGGGGCGTGCTGAAAGCTCCGGGATTAGACTAGGAAGAAGGACAAGCTTACTTAGTTATTCGGTCCTGCATCCAAATCCAACCAACAAGTTGGTTAAAACTGATTTTGCACACTTTCAGTGTTAGGACAAGCCACGGGCGAACTTGGACTCATTTGACTCACCACGGCCCGGATTCGGGGGAAGCCACCACCTTCCCCCATATAGTATTCTCTATAGCTCTTTGCCACACTTGCATCCAAATGGCTCTTTTTCCCGGGACTCTTGAAGTGGAGTCCCGAAACTGTCTCGATTTGGACTCCTAGGACTTTGGGCGTTCATAACTTCTCGCCCCGAACTCGGATCGGGGCAAGGTCTAAACCAGAGTTGTAGCTCTCCTTGAGAGCTTTCCAACGGTGTGTCGCACTTCACTTGCACGCACCGGGATCAGATTGATTCCCGACTTTTTGTGGTCGGGAGTCAAACTGCCAGTTTGACTCTCGGCCCTTCTTTCGACCATAACTTGTGCTGCAGATGTCCAAATAATTCATGCGAGGCCATTTTGGACAATCTACACTTCAAGACCTTTCCAATGGTGTGTCGCACTTCACTTGCACACACCAGGATCAGATCGATTCCCGACTTTTTGTGGTTGGGAGTCAAACTGCCAGTTTGACTCTCGGCCTTTCTTTCGACCATAACTTGTGTTGTAGATGTCCAAATGGCTCATGTGAGGCCATTTTGGACAATCTACACTTTAAGACCTTTCCAACGGTATAAAAAACGCTTCAATACGAGGTGTTTTGACCCCTACAATCGCGCTCTGAGTTTTCGAGAGTCTTAGAGGACTCCCAAGTCCCATTTTCGGGAGTGTGAGTGGCGACCTCACACTTCCTTCAAAGTGGGGTTGCAACACTTTCCCCCATTAGAAGAAAAGGTCAATGTCCTCATTGACACTTAGAAATTTCCTTTCGCAATTGCAATCGCTTTCTTTGGATCCTTGGCCATCAAATGCCGACTTTTGCGGCAGGACCTTGCCTCAAGCTAACTTAAGCGTCCCTAAGTTTCCAACACTTTCTTGGCAAGTCCAAAGGCATCTCATAGAAAACCCTTAATTCTTGCTTCATCAAAAGATTAAACTAGCTTAATTGATGGAGCCCCCATTTGGGAGGCCATTCTTCCAACCTTCCCCTCATGAGGATTCAAGTCAAGTCTAATCTTGACCTAAGCTATTGACACGACTCCTTTCCCAACCTTGCGCCTTGATCACAACAATCAAGCCTTGATTAAAAGGTTTGTTTACCAAGGTACGAAAAACGACATTTAGGTTTTGCCAAAACCCAAGTCCCAAATTACATAATTAAAGTACGCGAACGGGGTCATGACTTCCCATGTTGGCCACCACTACCAACCAACCCTTTGGGATGCACTTAAGGCTTGTGCATGTCCCCGCAAGCTCACCTTGCTTGCCTCCTCTTT
>Ga0116227_10003977_pt1 | contig 32390 bp, 26 predicted proteins | sample S1TSphgellanicum_FD_89693 | JGI IMG/M metagenome (GOLD analysis project Ga0116227, IMG submission 89693) | Host-associated microbial communities from peat moss isolated from Minnesota, USA - S1T2_Fb - Sphagnum magellanicum MG | ecosystem: Host-associated > Plants > Peat moss > Unclassified... | reverse complement strand
GTTTAAGTGGGAGATAAAAACCTAATTTTGCCATAGAAGGGTGTGAAGATAAAAGAAAAACAATAGAAAGTTTAGGGATATGGGGGAAAAATTTTACACTTTTCAAAACCCCCCCCCCCCCCAAATCATAGTAAGCATAATCAACATTTGCAAATTTAATAAATTAGGACATCATGCCACCTTGTGGGCCCAAATGTTGAATTTTTAGTTACTTTAAGCCGAATGGATAATAGCCAAGGACTTCAACCTTGTTGAATCCTTTGAGGATAAATCTTAGTTAATCACTAAGGTTAAAGAGGCGTAAAAAAACTAGTTTTCAAACTGCAAATACAAGATACCTTACATTTAAATAAGTTTAAGCATCCTTCCAAAAATGCAAACTCATTGGACAACATGAGAGATGCTCCACTATATGATGGCTTCAAGGTTGGACACATGTTATGTCCCCTACTTAATTAAAATTTGGGAGTTAAGATAAGCATATGATCAACCCTACCTTTAATTTTAAACCATTATCATTTTCATTGAAGTCATCAAATGGAAAAAAATCCAATTCAACCAATGCCCCTTTTCCAACTCTTACAAAAAAAAAACAAAAAGGAAAATGTTTCTAAACAATTGGATGTATGTAAATCAAATTCAAACTAACTCCTACAACTAGAAAATCCATAGTGTCCTTAAGGGGATCAAACAAGAATATCATAACTTATTTTGAATTCGGAAGAAAAAATGGAAAACAAATACAAGGCTAAAATTAAGGAGTTGGAAAAAGTGAAAATATTCCTATAAGGAATTGGAATAATCAATCAATTAAATAAAAGATTAATGCAATGTTAATCATTTCAGTTTTAACATCAACATAATCGAACATCAAGTCAATTTAGGGACAACCTAATCAAATTAGTAACTTTTTGTAGGGGTAATTTTGTATCTTTATGGAAATTAAATTCAATCACCATATAATTTTAGGGGATAAGGATGATTAGTTAGACTTGGGTCCCAATCCATATAGCAACCAAAACTTAGTTGCAAAAAGTAAAATAAAAAAGTTGAAAAACCGGTGCCACCTTTTGAGCAATTGGAATGGACTCAATATCTTGTCAAAATCCCAACTTTTAGATTAGAACAATTGATTCTAAATCCAACTCTACCTGTTAACATACATGTTGCCACTAAACAAATTGTCTATGGTAATGTTATTTCATTTTGTCAACCCAAAAGGGTTAATCCACATTCACAACCGAATGGAAAACTACCTAGAGATTCGCTAGGAGGCGGATCACATAATTGAGACTAACCTAGAAGACCACCACTTGATCCACATGTTGGACTTTATAGATGGCCAACACCTGATCCAAGGATGTTCATGCCACCATGGTACCAACCAATTATAGTTCAATCTAAACCAACTAATAAACTGCCATATCAAAAATTTCAATATCCAATATACGTGAAGGATAATAATCATGATGTGAACATCAGAATTTTCAACAAGGCAATCGGAACCAATGATGAGACTATGGAGGTTGATATCATTAACCTATTGGTTTCACTTTATGAGATAACATCTCGGGGTGGGCCAAAAACTTTGTATAAGATCACGCCAATTGCACTTTTGAGGAATTAAAGCAAACAAATGCTTCTGAATTGTGAAAAATGACGAAGAAGTTTACATGTAGTCAAGGAATTTCCAACAAGTCAGTAAGCAAATATAAATCTACTACAAACATTTGTTGAAACTTGCTAACAATTTACAAGTGAAAGTTACTATTTTTTTTTATTTACAAATTTTTAAGCATGTTTGTAACCATACCTCAAACTAACAACAACATGTATGACAAGAAATACCATTACTAAGCATAATGAATCTATAGTGATCGATGAAAAAAGTGGATTGAATATAGCAAATTATAATGCTTTAATAATTTAATCAAAATCCAAACCAGTTGCATAACCAATAGTTCACAACATTACCAAATAAGACTTTGGAAAATATTTTAATGGACATTAGCACTCAAGTTTTGGAGACCAAGTATGTGATTAACTTGGAGTAATTCTTGAAGATTGTGCCAAACATCAAGTGGTACATTTTCAAACCAATTAAGTTTGTTCAACCGATGCAACCTGAACCTATTTAACCTGAACTTGTTTGTGTAGCAGTGGCTATCAATAATTAAATGGCAATAATTCAAGTTTAGGTTGGTAAACACTTTATTGATGATGTGCTAATTGATGGAAGTTTTGGAGTTAATATCATTACTGAGAACCTAAAAATAGAATTAGGTCTATCAAAACCTAATCCAACACCTTAGAATTTGCATATGGTGAATCAAACCATAGCTAAAAAACTTGGTCTTATTAGGGATTTGAAGATATTCATTTAAGGAATTCCCTACACTGTTACATTTATTATTATTAACAATAATGTTTTAAATTCTAGTTACTTAATGTTTTTAAGATGCCCATGGTTAAGAGATTCCAAAGTATCCCACAATTGAGGAACCAATATTATTACTATCCAAGGAACATATATAGGATAGACTATACTTGTTATTAAGAAATTTGGTGTTCAAACCAAAGGACTAGAAGTCTTAGTGTGTTATGATTTCCATTCTGGAATATCAAACAAATAAAAGGGTGTGATGTTTGCCACATAATTAGATTTGTTTTCTATAGGGACTATAGCAGTACCTACTCATATTGAACTACTTCCTAAATTAGCCTACACACTAGGTTTTAGTATAACACAACTAGTCCCCAAACAACATGTTGAACTTATATGTGTTTTAGTTGTTAACCTAACTATACCACCTGACACTATCCAACAACACCTACCTGAGACCTTTTTGCATCCAAAAGTGGGGGAGATGATCATTAATGAGACACTAATTGTTTGGGAATGAATACAAGATCTAACCATGGTTGGTTGGATAATAACTAAAGAGGAACAATTGATCAAGGTCAACTTGAGCATTAAAATGAATGTGCAACATGTGAAAATGAATACTTCATTTAAACTGCTTGTCGCATGACAACTAATTAAGCTTCTAAAGGAGTTCAAAAACGTTTTTGCTTGGACATATAAAGATTTAAAAGGTATTCCACCAAAAATTGTTCAACACATGATTGAACTTGATACCACAGCACCACTTGCTCATCAAGCAAAGTACTAATTGAATCCTAATTATGTTGTTATCATTAAGCAAGATAAACAAGTTACTTGCAGTTCGTTTCGTCAAACCAGTTAAGGAAGCAACTTGGTTATCATCAATTGTGGTTGTTCCCAAGAAGAATGGGAAGTTGAGAATATGTGTTGATTTCAGGAAGCTTAATGTAGCAACAAAAAAAAACCCTTACATGTTGCTTTTCATGGATGAGGTCATTGACATTATTGTTAAGCATGAAGTTTGTACCTTTCTAGACAGGTTTTCAAGATATCATGAAATATCAATTGCATTAAAAGATCAACACAAAATCACCTTTGTGATGGATTGCAGGGCTTTTGTGTGGGTTTTGATGCCATTTGGTGTCAAAAATGGATCATTCGCTTATTAAAAAGTAGTAACCAAAGTTTTTCGTGCATACATTGATGTATTCTTGAAGATTTTTCTTGATGATTTTATGGTTTTTAGTGACTTGTTAACTCACTTTGAATTTTTTTGAAAATGTTTTTTTAAATGTAGAGAGTTTGGTATTAGCTTGAACCTAAACAAGTGTGCATTCATGGTGTTTTCAAGAACCATTATAGGTTTCATAGTGTCCAAAGAGGGCAAAGTCATGGATCCTAAGAAGATTGAGGTTTAACAAACATGCTAGTACTTCCTACCCCCCAAGATATTCAAGTTTTTGATGGGATGGCACAATTCTATAGGTGTTTCATCAAAAAAATTGTTTCAATCATGTCACCAATCACTAAGTTGTTTAAAAAATTTGAAGTTTTTGAATGGATTGAAAAATGCCAAAATGTTTGGGAGAAGATTATGAACTAGTATGTACAAGCCCCTATTTTGATTAGTCCAAATTGGGAGCTTGAATTTCATGTACACACATATGCATCTTAGCTAGTAGTAGGAACCATACTTGCCCAAAACCCAATTGGTAAGTTTGATCAACTAGTTATGTATGCTTCCATATTATTAAGCTCAGTTGAAAGAAACTACACTACTACTTAAGAAAAAACACTAGCTATGGTCTATGTTTTACACAAATTCAAACATTACTTACTGGGTAAGCAATTTGTATTTTATGTTGACCACATGGCCTGTGTACTTAGTTAACAAGCCGCAAGTCTTTGGTAAAATAGTTAGGAGGTTACTATTATTTTTGGAATATGATTTCAAAATTGTTTATAACCCATAAACTTGAATAACATGGAGTAGGAATTCCTGTACAGATTCGTAAAGGTTGATCCTTGTTTTGCATTTGAGACTAGTGGTTTTTTGGAATGTAGAATATTGAATTACATAATTGGGTGGGCAATGTTCAATATGCCACTAGCCATCAACACAAATATTTTCCTTCAATTCTAGGCCACTTTGATATACCAAAAGCAACAAATTTTAAGGACTAGAGGGTGGTTGTTGCATGTGTACATCCTTCACATTATTGGGTACAAGATCGGGAATAATTACTTGTGGATGAAAGAAATTCGCACGATTAGGATGATGGGAATCAATGTTTGTGCCAAGAGGACATGAATTAGCAGGTTGCTTGGCAGACCCAAAAACCTCTTCTCCTTCTAAGTGCAATAGGCAATTTGTGAAAGAAGACCCAAACTTGTAATTTGTGACAACAATCACAAGTCTAGCATGATTCACTTGCTTTGCAAGCCCTTTTCAACAACAATTCATTCCCATCAAGACCATGACCAAGTGGACCACCTTGCAAGTACTATCTATATAATGTAGACTATTTGAAAACATGAATGTAATTGTCAAACATTGTTATATACAAATAAGTGTTGCGTTTTTCCAACTATTGTAACCAAATGTTATGGATAGTTTTGGCAAGATTGTAAGTGGGAATGTCAGCCCACTCTTCATCACTAAATTTATGTAGATGAAAGAAAATTGAAGATCGACAAAATCAATCATCTCACAACAGAGATGGAGGTAATGATGGAAGTAGAGTGCAAATGGAATTTGATTGCAACTAGATTTATAATTTTGAATTAACAAAAAAATAGGGAATCATAGGAAGTTCCTAGGTGAAATGTTCACATGGACCATGAAACTTCCCCGTTGCTTGACACAAAAATGCAAAAAGTTTAGCCAATTTGCAAGCTCATGGACACTTGCCTCATAAGTAGCCCCTAATGATAACCACCAACAATGAATTATAGTGTAGAGATCATTAGCCTCCACCAAGGATTTTGCATTCTTGTATTGGTGGTAAAAACCTTTGTGTTAATCTTGTAATTCAAATTTGATTAACTTTTTGGTGTGCCTATTGAGCAACTAAATCTAATGGAATAAACATGTGTGCTCCTTGTCAACCATCCTGACATGAAAAGTCCCCAAAACCAGGTAGATGCAAATTAGGGTGCTTCAAAAGTGGCAAAAGTCCAAGTCCCAAAAGTCCATATTTTAACATTATAATGGAAAAATAAAATAAAAATTGATTTTGAGTGGGCCTTATGTGGTGATTAATCAACTAATAAAAGTCCATATGAAAGGCTACCCATCTAGACAATTCTTTGACATACATGTTAGAGGAAAAAAAATATGAATCCAATAAAAAATGATTAAGATAGGGACTTAGGAAAACAAGGTCCAAATTTGGTCATTCAAAGTCCATAGTTATTTGTTAGTTAAAGTTTTTGTCATAATTTTTTCAATCCATATTTTTTTTTCCATCATGTATCATAAATTGAATCCTTAGAAAAAATATTGAGATGAAGTCATAACAAAAATGCATTTGAATATTAATGTGAGACCCATAACATAGTCCATATGTTCATTTTTAAATTCCATTACTTTATGATTTGGTGTATGTTTATTGAATTTCACCCTACAATAAATATTTTTATTCAAGTTGGTAATCTTAATCCATAAATGTTTTTATCAAATTGATTATTTTACTATGCATTATGGTATTTAAATAGAATACACTATGTATAAAGTCTAAAAAGGGACAAAAAGTGAGCCACCTTAGTGTGCATTCACCCAACCATTAATAATTTGACATCATTTTAATTGGCTTATGTGCTATCAACCATGAATCCTTTAAAATTCAGTTTTGGAAATCTGTTCTTCAACATCATTTCATTAAGCTTTGTCCATGTGATTTGTTAAACTTCGATGTCTTCAAACTACATGCAACAAATTGTAATGGTCATCACTTTATAATAAATATGATTGTACACATGACAAGCCATAGTTGTTTAGCAAACATGATCCAAACATTTTATAAATCCCATGTAGGTTGCATTCGCATGATTAAGCTCAATCCACTCTCCACACCATTTATCGACATCTTGAAAATGAAAACCTTTTATCCTACAACTTGTTCTGGAAAACCTTTTATCCTACACTTTTGAATGTAGTCATAACGATTTTTAGATTTCAATTCAAGGGTGCTATCAATATAGCCATGCCTTGGACAATGATTGAAAGAAGGAACTAAGTTACGAATGTTGAGCGAATTTAGTTAGAAAACTTATTTTGGATTTGCTTCAAATATTCGCCTTTCAAAAGTTCCATGGGACCATTGCCACTCTCATCAAACATATGTGTAGCCAAGAAAGTTTTGTTAGCACTCAACAAAATTGTAGATACATTGGCATTAGGCATGCGATCGACCTCCTTTACGATCAACCTTCTAGTCTCATTCATAAACTCCTTACACTTGTCATCCATCACAAGATGTTTGTGGACCCCAAGATGAATCACCACTCTTGAAATTGATTAAAATTTATGCACAACATAATAAATTTGTCCACTATAATCCATGACACAAAGAGGAAGAACATGACATAATTTACATGCAAAGGTTAAAACAAATGGAGATAGTGCAATTTAGCCTATGAGTAAAATATGTGTGCTTTCACCACACTAGAAAATTCATTACGAGAGGTAGTGCACACAAAGTTTTCATAGTCATCTTCTGCACAATGCAAGTGGCCCAAGCAATGATCCTTCCTATAGCAAAACCCAAAACTATTTTTGATATTAGTTGTGATGACCTTGCACCAAGCATGGCCATCATATTTTCTATCCATGCCTTGCATTTGGGAAAGCTTGTGAGCAGTCAAAAACATGGGTGGCAATTTGAAAAGGAAATCTCCATCGAAAGCAATCAACAAGAACTAAACTTTTTGAAAAGGTATTTCATTATAATCCAAATTTCGTAACTCATCGGAGGTATGTCCGGGGAGCACCATAGCACAAAGGTAAGAAACACAAACTAAACACTACAAGTCAGGCTAGAAGGTTGTGGTGACAATGAGGTAATAGATTGAAAAATTGTTATTGGTGACTTTATTGAATAAAGAAGAGGTGTCAAGTTGTCACTTGAGGAAGATCAAAGAGTTCAATGAAAATAAAAAATGTAAAAGCATTTCAACATTGAGGGAGAATGCTTGAACATTGGAAAAAAAATTCAAGAACCTCGTGTTCATCTTTTAAATCTTGATAATAGAACTTGTGGTTTTTGGTGTGAAAATGGTGTCTTGAGAGTTGTGAATCAAACTATCGCCAACAATGCAATAACAACCATGGCCAACCACCCATTAGTGCCCTTGAGAGGACATGGTAGGAATCTAGTATAGCGTACTCGAAACCAAGTTATTAGAGCCATACAAGACATCCTTGGATATATGTAAATAATGTCCTAACTAAAAAACAAACATAACACACAAACATTATTCAGTGATAAAGATTATCCATGAATTGTCGACCATGATGGTGAGGTTTAAACGACTAGCAACATGAAATGTCACCATATTACTAGGTGCACAAGGATGGGACTAAAATAATTGAAAGAGAAATGAAGGAGCAAGAACAAGAACAAAAACAATAGAAGTGAAAACAATTGAAGGGCATGAACTAAAACGATTTAGAGGATGGGAAGGAGGGACCTTGGAAATATGATCTAGGTAAACGACTGAAAAACTAGGGAAGATCAATGCTAGCAATGACTATGTTTTCTAATGGAATGTGGTGAAGATTATTAAACATGGAACATGGTGATTAAACAAAACTTTGAAAACCCAATGGATAATTCAGCAAGTTTAACATTATGATATGAATTACATAATTACACTTGATATGAAACACAAACAAAAAATTGGAGACTAATGTCGAAAGTCATTTAAAAAGATGAAAACCCATAATGGCATTGATTTGATTATGAAAGGTCATATCAAATAAAGACAAAATGTACTTCTAGCCCCAAAAAAATGGAAAGGAACTCTTAAACACAATATAGATTTCTTGGGTATACATTGTCTTTTATTACAAAGATAAAAGGTGCAAAATGTAATATGCATATTGAAATAGGTGGAAAAAAATAGTTAAACTAAAGGGTAAGAGCATAACAGTTAAGCCATGCAAAATATGTAAAATCAACAATGATTTGCGTAGTGGAGATGAATCATGCGAAATGCTACTATCGAAATATTATTAACGACAAATAATGCGATAACCATAATGAAAAATGCATTGATAACTTGTTGCCAACATTATCAAATTCCAAGATGTCGAATTAGAAGTTGTCAAACATTAGGATTAACATGTTTTATTTTGTAATAGAATTATATATTGTACAAATAACACCCAACAAGTTGAAGGCTAATTAAAATGATGGCAATGAAATTATATTTGATTCGCTAAATTTCAACAACCATATGGAAATGATGTTTTTTTTATAAGCACACATAAACCAAAAAATAAATGTACCAACACGTAAAATATATTGGAGAAGGTGGGGGCAAGACATTTCATGTAGAGGATGATTTTCATAGATAAGTTAATTTAAAAAAAGATACAATACAATATAATACAAAAGGGAAGAGGAATAAATGATGAATAACATAATTATATATAGTACAAATATCATTCGATAAGTTGAGGGCCGATTAAAAAGATGGAAATGAAGTAATATTTGATGTGTTAAATATTAAGACCTTTAATATAAAAGATGTTTTTCTACAAGGACACTTAAACAAGGAAAAAAATGCAATGACGAGAAAAACATTTTAGAAAAGGTGTCAACAAGACATTTCAAGTAAAGTAATTTTTCAAATAGGTACAAGACAATATAATACAAAAGGGAAGGGCAATGTGTGGACAAAAGTAATAACATACAATGGAATAACGAATAACAATTTTGTACATCATACAGAAACCAATGGGTGTAATAAAGGCTATGAAAGATGGTTAGGAAAGTATATATGATTTGTTAAAAAAGAGGTCATGTAATATCAAGGGTATTCTACATAAATACTATTGGTGCCAAAATATAAATGTGGCACAACAGTCTTGGCAAGATCATACATATTATCAAATATGAGTACATATAATCATAATGAACTAGAGATGTTTATTTGTGCTTGGTAAATAGGTGTGTATCATACATATAACATGTGAAGGAGCTATGTATGTGAATTTGTATAATTAATTATATATATTTTTATGCGGAAGATTGAAGTGAGCCAAAACATGGAATTATTTTAAAATAACATATGTGTATACATGTGTGTGCACATTTTGAAGACTAGCCCCATTGATATGTGAAGCATATGCAAAAACAGAAAACGAACTTCATATACTATAAAAATCATATATACCATATGAACCATATGTACAAATTTTGACATTTGCAATATATCCACAATGAGTATATGAATGATCCATAGACCTATACAATAAGTATTTCCAATATTGATGTGCCATTTGAAGGTGCACATGTATTTACATCATCTATTGACAATTTAAATGTAAGAATAATATGTGTACTCCATACATTGAAAATCATGTGCAAAGGCTAGGTATCTAGATTTGTATGTAGTTTTGTGCACCATATACATGTATGGCACAAATGTCATGATTGCAACATATGAAAAGCTAAATATTTGTGAGATATGCCATTCTAATGTGTGAGATTCATGTACCACCTAGGTTGTCCATTTTTATTAAAGGACCATATGTGTGCTCCATATATAAAAGTGTATTATAAATACATCGTATGTATTAAAAAAGTATATTGCTTCACATATTTAACTGAATCCTTAAGATGTGTATCAAAGCTATCTATATATTTAAACCACATTTGTAAATAGATGTTTAGATTCATGTTTGGAACTCCATTATAGGTCATCCCATATCCCATACGCACCATACACACAATTGTGCACAATACACACCATATATACCATTTGCACCACATGTTTTGTACACACCAGATGCAACATATTAACAATATGTATTGGAATATATGTAGGGTATGTATCATATGTACCAATCAAAACATATGTATCATATGCACCCATACGTAGCATACGCACCTTATGCTCCATACGCACCACTGCACCATATGCATAACATGTCTCATACACACCATCTACACCATATGGACAATATGTCCCAACTAGAACCTATGTAGCGTATGTATCACATGCACTCAATGTAACATTTGAAACATATGTACCACATGAATAGGAATGATGTAATATGTATGTCTTATCAATTTAGATGTATGATAGAATGTATAATCCAGAGAAAGATAAGTACCATCCATACATGTTCATGTGCTATGTATATGATAGTGTATGCATTTGGAAACTATTGTTTTGCATGTGATTTCAATTTATCCGAGGCATAGAAAGTGCAAATTTACATGATATGACTATTGGGAAATAAAATGCATCTTTCAATACATTTTTAATATTTTTTGGATGTGAATCCTTGCTAAATTTCCATGTGTAGGATTTATAAGTACGAAAAAATATGATGTATGCATAATCTTACAAATGTACATAGAAATTACTTTCCCATGGAATATTTCTACAAAATGAAATCAAGCATCCACTTTTTGCATAGTGGAATATGGTTTAATAGGTTTAGGGTTTGAATTAGACAATATATAGATAATGTGTCTAACCTATATTTCAAACTTTTAGCTCACATTGCAAATTCCAATTACTAGTTTTCCAAATGTAGAGTTCAAGTTTTGAAAAGAGGGAACTTTGACAATATAAAAAAAGACATGACCACAACTATACGAATTCAATGCAAAGGAGGAAACATCTATAATTGTTAATGATTGAAGAAGAGGAGATCGATGAGGATTCCATGATGTGCGAAAAAAATAAATACACATTTCATGGATATGATGCATCATATAATACATATCCTCCAAACCTTTTTCAACTTCATTTCTTGAAAGTATATATTTTTATAAGTGTAGTTGATGCTTTGCCTTCTTCTTTGCCAACTTAGAATTTGAATCCATTTATTTTGAAGGGGGAGGGGAAGGCATCAAGAGACACAGATCTGCAAGAAAGCAAAAAGGAATTCAAGGAGGAAAAACATGAATTGGAGACACGAGGGCTTTCTCCAACTTTCTCAGTAGACAAATCTAAAAGGCAAAACCTTTTCGAGAAGGTATGTCCTCTTTTCCTTCTTTTTTGCAATATTCTTCTTGAAATTTTTTCCATGGCCAAGCTTTATTTTTTTTGTTTTTTGAATGTAGTGCATATGGTCGTCATGAAAGGTTATAGAAAAAAAACATGTGAAGTTTCTTTCAACACCGAAAGAAGCTCGACGTGTTTTTTTTTCAAACTATCCATCTTATTTTTCTTTCTCCTTTTTTTTTGTTTTTTGCAATCTTCTAGTCTCTTCTTCTTCCTCCTCTTCCTATTTTTTTCTACAACCTAGTTCTTTCTTCCTTCTCTTCATTTCTTGTGTCCTCATTTTGTGGCTCTAACCTCCCTTCGAGCTTTTTTTAGCATTGAAAAAAGATTGGTGGGGACAACTTTCAAATTTTTCATAGAAATAATTCATGCAAGTGTACTTCCGGCACCAAGAGTACCCTTGCAAGATTTTTTTATGCAAAATTATATAAGTCTTCTTTTCCCTCCTCCTTGTCTTCTTCTTCTTCTTCTTCTTCTTCTTTTCATTCTTCTTATTTTTCCTCTTCCTCCTCTTCCTCTTCTTCCTCTTCTTCATTTTTCCTTCTCATCCTTCCTTGGATCCTAGTTTTGTGGTTCTAGAAAAAACACTTGCTAGGCTTCTCTCGGTGCTGAAAGAAGCTTGGTAGGGCCATCCTTCTACTTTTTTTTGCAAAAATAATTCTCACAAAGGTACTTTCAATGCCAAAAGTTCCCTTGTGATTATTTTTTTTTGCAATTTTTTTTGCAAGTCCTTTACTTCCTCTTTTTCTTCTCCTTCTTCCTCTTCCACTTCTTCCTCTTCTTCCTCTTCCTCTTCGGCCTTCTTCAGGTCCTAGTTTTGTGGCTCTAAAAAAAACCTATCGAGCTCCTCTCAACGCCAAGAGAAGTTTGAAAGGGCCATCCTTCTACTTTTTTACATAAATAATTCCCACAAATGTACCCTCAAGGCCAAAAGTACCCTTATTGCAAGAAATTTGGCTTCCTTTTCTTCTTTTTCTTCTTCTTCCTTTTCCTTTTCCTTCCTCCTTTTCCTCTTCTTCCTCTTCATCCTCTTCATTCTTCCTCCATTTCCTTCCCTAGGTCCTAGTTTTGTGGCTCTAGAAAAAACACCCATAGGCTTCTCTCAATGTCAAGAGAAGTTCAGCAGGGGAAACCTTCTACTTTTTTTGTAAAAAAATTCCCACAAAGGTACTATCGACACCAAGAATACCCTTGTGTAATTTTTTCTGCAAAAATTTGGCTTCCTCTTCTTCTTCTTTTTCCTCTTTTTTTCCCTCCTCTTCCTTTTCCTCTTGCTTCTTCTTCCTCCTCTTCCTCTTCTTCATTTTCATTCTTCCTTTTCATCCTTCTTTGAGTCCTAATTAAGTGGCTCCAAAAAATACTTGTCGAACTTTTCTCAACTCGAAGTTCAAGGGGGGAAACTTTCTACTTTCTTTTACCAAAAAGAATTCTTGCAAAGGTATTCTCAGCACTAAGAGTACCTTTGCAGGATTTTTTTCTACAAAACATTTTTGTAAGTCCTGTCTTCTTTTCTTCTTCTTCATTTTTTTCCTCTTCTTCTTCCTCTTCATTTTTCCTAATCTTCCTTCCTTGGGTCCTAGTTCTATGGCTCTAGAAAAAACATTTGTCGAGCTTTTTCTTCCCACTAAGAAAAACTAGGCTAGCAACTTCTTTTCCATTTTTAATTTTTGCAAAAAAATTCCACCGAAGTATTCTCAGTAGGATTTTTTTTTGCAAAAGCTTTCACCTCCTTCTTTTTTGTGTTTTTTCTTTCTTTCCTCTACTTAATTTGCAAAAAAATTATTTGTGATAAAGCACATGCTAAGTTTCTCTCAATGATAAGAATTGCTCAACGGGAATTGCTCTACTCTTCTTATTAATGTTGTAACATGAAAGCTCGCTAGGTTTTTCTTGGCGCCAAGAGAAGCTTAGCGAGCTCATCTTCCCCAAAACTTATTTCTCTCTCTCTCTATCATTTTTTCTTCATCTTCATCATATTCTTCTTCACTTATATTTCATATTAAATTATTTTTGTTGTTTTCATTGTAATTGCTATGTTTTTTACTCTAGCAGTTTTCAAGCCTGACAACTTGAATGGAGGAAAATTAATTGTCCTTTGACATAACCATTCAAGGAGTGCAAAATCAAACAAAGATAAACATGGCGGAGATTCTTGAAAAATTTAAGGTCATCCCAAAGCAAAAGGCCCAAATGCATGCTCCATTGTGCAAGATGATTCCCATGCATGCTTTTGATACTGATATCTTGAAGATGGAACAAGCCATTCACATGGGATATAAGGAAGGAGACAAGGGTTTTTACTTGTTTTCGACGAATTGGAAAGGTGAGGAGAAGGATGTTAGTTTATAAAATGACACTTGGGATGAACACTTGCTCCTTGAAAATGATCAATTTGAGAAGAAGCTGCAAGATGACCCATACTTTGTGTGCTTTTCCAAAAAAATGTTTTTTGTTTGGGACGAGAACCACCACATCCAAACTTGGATGCGCTACATTAGTAAATTGCACAGTGGTGATCCATCCTAGCACATATATGCAAATTTGATTTTATTTGACACATCCCATGGCCTTGTCGAGTTGTTCACATCCATGACTGATTTGAATAAGTTTTGCACGTTTTTTGATTTTTTTTTGAATCAACTATAGTTTTGCTTGTTTCAAATGTTTCATTTATCAAGTTAATTTGTAAGGGTGTTGAATTTGATCATGTCACGCCAAGCCTTGTGCACAAATTCTTTTGCATTCAAGGGATTGGAATCATTCCCTTTAAGCAATTTAAGGATGTTTTGCCAACATTTACAAGAAATGTGAGAGGAAGTTGAGGAAAACATGGCATTCCCTCACATCAAAGGCCTCTTTTGATTATATACACAAGGTGATTTTTTGCTCTTTTTTCACATATTTTCTTTGTGGTCACATTATATTTCCACGCATATTCTTATTAACAATTCTTGAATTCTTGTGGTGCCTTCAAAAAGAGCTTGCATCCGTGGTAGATATGGCTATTAAACTCTATTGTGAAGAGGTCCCCCAGGAAGGTCATAGATCTTTTGCAAAGCTCCATGAATTGATGGAAAAGTCAATGGCATAGGTGATAAAGGAGCATTATTCAACTTTCTGCAAACATTTCCCTGTTTTTGATCCTACTTTTGGGCCCAAGTTTTTGCAAGAAATTCAAGCCCGCTATGATAACAACCCAGTGCCTGAGATGCTCATTGAAAAACTTCAGATGCTCATCTATTTTTTTGTCAACAAGGAGCAAATAATTGCCTGGTTGAAGTAATGGAATGAGTTTGGAGTTTTGAAAGAAGCTAAAAAGTTCCCATAGTAGGGTTTTTTAGATGGTTAGTTTGACAAATGGTTGCGTAAGGCAACATTTTGGCATTAGGTTATATTTCAAATCTTCTTGTTTGAATTTCCATTTTCCGTTTTCTCTCCACATCTAGTCTAATTTGACTAACTTCGATTTTTGCAACTTGAATTTGAAGCATTCAAGTTCTAAAGTGCCATAGTCTCTAACTTCAAGTTCATTGTCAAAAAGGTGCATGGTTTGATGACCTTGGAAGAATACATGTGCTATTAAAGACTTGAGGTGTGGGAGACGTGTTTTCCTTGCGAGTTCAAGCCCAAAGATGGAATTCATCGTAACAAATCTTGGGAGTAACAATTTGGAGGAAAGGAGGCCCTCAAAAGGGTTTTTTACATGTGCCACCTCAAATCACATCTTTCAATTTAATTTTTCTTTTGCATCTTTTGTCTTTGTTATCCTTCATTCAATCATGAAGATATGGATATTTTCCATATGCATTTTCTTCCTAGGTTCGTTTACCATGTTCTCCTCCCTAGGGGTGTGATTGATGAGCTCCCCCATTTTCTATGGATTTGGCGAAATCCAAAGGTGGACAACACCGTGTACCATGAGGATCTCCTCAAGGATAGGTCCCCATACCATCTTGAGGACTACAACTGCCCTTGGGATTATACCCCACCATTTGAAATTATGTTCAAAGAAAACCATGAACCCCGCTTCCAAAGAAGCTTGCTAGTTTGGGGGTTCAAACATTCAGGCAAGTAAAAAGAAATTTATTGCAAAAGGGAAGGGGAAGAAGACAACTCCCCTACAAATTGTAAAGGTTTTAGAGGATGTGACCATGGTTGATTATGAGGTCACAACCTTAAAGTGGGATTTTACTAAGTCCACGATGGATATGAAAGGAGACAATCTAGTAGATGCCTTGACCTTTCACCCGATAATTGTCAACCATCTTCATTTTGGTCGAAATTGTTTTTGGTTCCATTCGGGAGAACATTGAAATTCCATTTACCACAAAGTCGTTGGCCACTACCATCTTGGCGTGATTTGTTTTCTCGTCCATCAAGGAAAAGATTGAGATTCCATGAAAAGGCAATGTTTCTCCCATGGTCACCCCATGTGTCCTTGTAGATGACAATTAGAAAGTGGTTTCCCGAACATGCCATTTTCATTAATTGTTTACATAAGGTGAATACAACTCAAGACCTCAATAGTTTTTGCCTCACAACAATTTCTTTTCATTTTTTTTCCATTCTCATTAACTGAATGAAAATTTATTCATTAAATGAATCCACTAGGGCTCATTGATCTTGTCATTAAAGATGTTATTGGAGGTGTTGGTGTTCCCATGGCATTTTAGTTTGGAGTTGGCATTCTAGAGTCAAATGCTAAGATCCCCCATTACATGGACTTTGTTTTCATTTTTGCTCATAAGTTCCTTTCACATAGTGGTGCCATCATGTTTTTCCACTTAGATGATCTTTGAATTCTTAAGTAAATCAAAGAATTCTTGGATAACTACTCCATGTCAATTCGAGTGAAATGGGCAATGGTGAACAATTTTCCATTGATTAGCACTGAGGATTTCGGGCTAAAGGTATTTCTTCATCCCATATCCCATCGATTTTGCTATGTTGTTATAGGTTGTCTGTTTCGATCTTCAATGTTCTTTTATATTATTACAAACTCTACTTAGCCAAGCCATACTTTTGGTGAAGACCCCCCAGACTTTTGAATTCCAATCACCTATTACTATCATATTGGAGCAGGGGATCAAGGTTGCAAAGGAAAACATTTTCTACAATTGGATTAATAACATCACTGTGACACTCTCAAGATCTAAAAAACCATTCCATGTGGCCAAGGATCTACATCTTCTCACACTTGAAGCATTGATTGGAACTTGCTCAAAATCGAGATCATTTGTTATTGGCTTTGCAACATCAACTAGTATATATATTTTAAACCTTCCCTTCTTGCATTAGATATTCAAACTAAAATGTCTTCTAACATTTTATTTCTTGTAGGTAATAGTGTGTTGGTATGTCAGAATTTTGGCCAACACATATTGGTACTTGATGGAGATTAAAAGGTCTTTTATAAGGTTTTTCATCCTCTTTTTCAAGACAAAGGATCTTGGGGAACATAATCACAAAAACATTCCTTAGATTTTGAGTCTTTATCCATAAGTGCTCAAAGATTGATTTGGATTGTGAATAAATTTGAACTTTAAATCTAATTTTATTTTTATTTTTCTACATTGAATTTGGACCAGCTAATGACTCTTCTTCTCATGTGTTGTAGAAGTTTGTTTCGATCCTCGAAGCGCGTTCCTTTTTTTCGCCTATGATGATTTTTTCCTAGTCCACCTTCAAGCCCCCAACTTCCTTCATATGTTGAAGCTTATGTTCAGATATTAGCAACTTATCCTTCTTTTTCCAACTTGGTTCTACCCTAATCTTACGACGTCTATTATGGGTTATATGGATTCTAAAGTAGTTGAAAAATAGATTAATGTGGCTTGAACTTTTCCTTTATTTCAATACAAGATTTGGATTTGGATTTCATTATCCTCAACCTTTTTTTATTGTCATATTCAGTGGATACATGGCCATTGAAAAATATTCATTCAATGCATGTGTTTTGCACCTAACTTGAATAATTATTTTTCCCTCTCCTCTACTTCTTACAAACTCACTATCTTCAAATGAATTATTATTTACCATAAAAAACAAGTGACCATTCACTACTAGAAATTTTGGGTTTTGCAACTGTCATTTGCAACTAAAATTCAATTGCATGCGACATATGCAACTGCAAATTTGTGTAGTTGCCTAAAACAAGTTGCATGCGACATTACGTATGCAACATGTATATACAGTGTTAATATACATGTTCATACATACATACCAATCCAATATAGTTGCACCTTATGTGCAACTTTCCTTGCAACTACATGCAAGTAATCAAAATATGACACATGTTTAAAAATTAGACAACTAGCTCATGGACACGTGTCATTATTTTAAATTTTTTTATGTTTTCAAAATTAAAATTTCATTGGATTAATCTCAATCATTAAAGTTTTTGCCATTAGGATGATGACACGTGGCATACCATGGAACATCCATTAACCATTTGGCACGTGTTCAATATTTTAACACCAATTATGGTGACACGTGGCAATCGAGACCCACTTAATTAATGAAATTTAAGTCATCCAATTTATGGCTAATAAGATGTTGACACGTGGTGCTTAGGTAGGTAGATAATAATTAAACACTATTAAGTAGGTAGGTTTATTTAGGTATGTAAGTAGGTTGAAAAATAGCCAGGCTTAAGTTATATAAATAGGTTTAGAATAATCTGATTTTATTTTTAGGTTTTACCATTTCATAAAGGTCACGTTTTTTCATTCACTCATCCGCAATGGCATTTGGTATTTGGTTTCAACATAACTATTGTTCCTACTTGTATACTGAACCAAATAGAATTGGAAGCCAAAGGATATGGGTTAAAACATTCCATTGTAAACTTCATGAACCAACCTAGTTGCACATTACATGTAACTACTGTATTAAAATATAACAGCCAAAGGAAGGCTCTGTTGCTTTTGGTGTCTAAACAAAACTTGAAGCCCTCCTTTTGGGGCATCTAATACATTAAGAATCATTGAAAACAAATTAGAAATGAGAAAGTTATGGCCCCCCAAAATAAAGGGGGTCAAAAAACTCAAAAAAGGTCGGTTCTTAAACACCCAGAAAGTTCATTTCATGTTATTGTTTTGCTATTAAATTTCCAATGTGATTAATAGGACTTTAGATGGCGTTCCTATAACATTTTAAATCATTTAAAATGAATAAGAAATAAGAAAGTTATGAGCTTTGAAAGTAAAAGGGGTCCTAAGAAAAAAACAGAAAACAAAATGTTATATACCTTTTAAAACTAATTTTTCTTATTTTTCTTCTTGTTAATTTTTCATTACTCCTTTTCTTTTGCACTTCAAAAGTGATTATAAGATATTTAATAATTACGATTACTTAATGAAAATATGATTTTAATATTATTATCTAGTTTAAATTAATAATTTACTTAAGACGTTTGTATACTTGAAGGTTAATTAATGTAGCATATTTACATTAATATTATAACATAAATAATAAAATATAAATATTTAATACCTATTCATTATATATATAAAATTGATTATCATTGTACTTATAATAAAAGTTTAATTAATAATTATGATTATTTATAATAAAATTTATAATATTATCATATTAATTTATTTTGAATAATTTTTTGTTTAATCAAATGTAGATTTTCTGAAAAAAAATTCCGAAATAAAATAAAGTCAAACAAATTTAAACCATGGTTTATTTTAACTTAATTTAACATAATTTAGTTTAGTAATAATTAGTTTAACCTAACTGAATTTAACCATTGTAGATTTTAGCCTAATTTAGTTTAACCATAAATATTTTAACATAATTTAAATTAACCATATTTATTTTATTCTAACTTAATTTAACTTAATTAAATTTAACCATAATAAATATAATCTAATTAAATTTAGCCATAATTAGTTTGGCCTAACTTAATTGAACCATATTTATTTTAGCCTAGTTTGATTTAGTTTAATTTAATTTAGCCACAATTAATATATTTTAATTTAATTTAACTTAATTTGATTTAGCCATAATTTGTTTGGCCTAATTGAATTTAGCCATAGGTAATTTAAATTAATTTAATTTAGTCATAATCGGTTTAATTTAATAAATTTAACCATGGTTAATTTAACTTGATTTAATTTAATTTAATTTAAATTAGCCATAATTAGTTTAACCTAACTTAATTTAGGCTAGCCTAAGTTAGCATGGGGTTAACCTTAGTACTAGAGATACATAATACTATTATATATAGCCTACGTAGATATATTAAATATAATATTTAAATATGTATAAGTTTAGGCCATTATTTTTATGACATGTCCATGTTATACACATTTAATTGCATGTTACTTGCACAATCGTATGGCCCAAAAAAAATACAATACCAAATTTGTAGTTGCAAACATGACCAAAATAGTTACAAATGACAACTAGTTGCATGCTAGTTGCATAGTGACTGGTTGCAAATGATAAGATTTCTAGTAGTGATTGTTGTATCATCCATTCCATTAATATTGTTACCTAGTCATGGATTAATTTCTATTCAATTCATATTTGATTTCATTTTTTAAAACTAATTGTTCAACCAAAATGCCCCATGCTTTAGGTCCCCATGACTTTGCATTCGTAAACAATATTTCTCACATTTAGGGAATCAAATTCAAGAATCTATCTTCGATTAAATATATTTGTGGTATAGATCATATTTACTCTTTCTAACCCTAAACCGAATTATCTTTTGTTAAATCTAACCTTAACTTAAGCTTGGAGGCAACATGTTCTCTTTGATTTTATTTTTATGTTTACTTTAAAACTTTCATTATTCTTTTCAATAAACAATTTCCATACATTTATAAATTAACCATTTTGATGTGCATTCATAAACAATTTTATCACATAAAGGGAATTGAACTCAAAAGACAATCTTCTATTAAATATATTTGTGTTATCAATCAAATTAATTGTTGCCAAAGTTTGCAAGCTTTCAGGCAATAGGTTGTATTTGATTTTGTCTTTAATGGTTACTTTCAAACCTCCATTCTTTTCCTGAAAAAATAATCCATACATTTACAAAAAAACCATTTTGATGTCCATTTTGATGTTTGTAGCCCTTGTTTTCAATGTTTAATATATATTAAATACTCACAGAACCTAACTATGTAAGTTCTGAAATTTATTCCTTCCAATCAATTAAGCCCATTAAAGTTCTTCATAATTGATCTAGGTGTCTTTGTTTTGAATATAAATTTTATTGTCCTTCTTGTGTTGGACATATTAAGCAAAGCCATATTCTTTAAGTGTGTTGTTCACATTGTTGGAACTCGTTTGCGACCTTGGTGTTATTAGTTTTATGGCTTTGTGGTCCTCCTCTGAATCCACCCTAGTATCTTCCAAGTATGTTGTCTTTGGCACCTTGCTTTCTTATTTTTCATCTGACCTTGGAATGTCTTTTATGTCCACCTCATTGGTAATTGTGTTGGCCACCACTGTTAGTTCATCTCCTTGTTGTAAGAAAATGTAGGTGTTTAATATGAATCATCCTTTGCATCTATATCATTTGTTGGCCATCTTTTTATAAGATTGAGTTGTTTATTTTTTCTAAACACCTTGGAATCCCAATAGGTAATTGCATCGACGATGAAATCATGTTATAAAATTTTTGTTTGTCAGGTTTGTTGGCCATGTATTATCTTTAGGTGGTCGTGGCAAGCTGATCAATAATTCTGGAATGAACATTTTGATCATTGTCCCGTATATCTTGTAATCCTACAAGTGATTAGTAGACACCTAATATCCAACCTCTGCTTGGAATTCTGCATTTACATTCTTGAACTCTATCTTCTTTATAGATGGGTACAAATCGAAATATGGTGGTATTCAGCAAGAGCGCCTTGGATATGGATATCGCAACATGATGTAATTGAATAAACTTTGTCTTAAATTTCTTTGGTGAAACAATTATATTTCAAAATAAAACTAAATTGAATGCACAACATTATACATGTTTAAGAAGATGTTTGTTTGGTGACATATTTGTAATTGTCTAGTGTAATTCTACATTTAAATCTAGCATCACAACCATTAGTCATGATTGGACCATCTAGTGGGTACTAGCGAATTTGGAACAATTGCACATGTTATAATAACTCCAAATGGCGGATCAACTACATGTGTTTCAACAACCACAACATCATTTATTTGCTTATCATTTACTGCTATAATATAATATTTTCATTGACTATTTGTCTCAATAATCACTACATATTTGTTCAACAAGGAACCACATTATTCAAATTCAGCCATTATTTTATTTTGTTTCATCATTACGAAAGATTTCCTTTTGAGATCACATACTTTGAACAAATATTCATTTTCATAGGTCTATTGAATTAAATTTCAATGCAAAGAATGGGATTTTTATTTTTCATTCAATTTTTGATTTGTCATTTTTTTTGTTATTATACACATTTCGTGGTTTTGGGGCTAGCCCTATCATTTGACAATTAAATGGTTATTTTAACACTTTGTTCTTCAATTTTTGTGGCACCCAGGTTCGCTTGCCTAGAGTTGCATAAAATCATCATCATAGTTTCATGAATTATTTGCATAACAAGTTCATAAGTGTTCCCAAGTTTTATGTTGACAAATTGTTGAGTAAGTTGGTGAAAAAATGCTTTAGAATTGGTTTTTTTAAACTCGCACATTCTTTGAAAAAGTCCATTGCATGTGTAAACATAGCCAAATTATAGTCCTCCATATCCTCCTTGGAAATGTTTATAATTTGTTTGAATATGGAAGTCTCTTCTTTATCTACTTTCGCATTTGCCCATCCCCATGCCTCCCATCATTTGTTTTGTTAATTACCCTTTTCCATTATGTTCCCCATGTTCTAATTTCGAGCAAATATTAGAGGGGGTCTAGTTTGGTATTATCTCTTGGATGTTTCAACAATTTTTTTTGTCATTTCACAAATTCTATTTTGTATGTTTGATATTAACATGTATTCGATCATAATTTCCAAGGTGTTTGGTGTGACAATTAATGACAATTTTTTTTTTGCCATTATAGTATAAAGGTTTTACAATTGCAAGCAAACGGTTGAAAAAAAGGTTATAAATAAGGTATGTGTGCAAAGAATGCAAATTGAGGTATTCAACATGCAAATTAGTAGTGGAAGGGGAAAGAATGCAATTTCATTGTGCAAGTAGCCCACAAGTTAAGAGAGTGAATGAAAATTATAAAATAACTTGAAATGGTAATGTGTCATGGGTCACTTCATGTTCATTCAATTCTAAATGGGCATGTACCTCTTTGTGATGAACAAGTAGTGTTTGAATTGGCACATACCTCTTGGTGGGTCAACATGTTTATGTGCCATTGAATTTGATTTAATTTCAAATTCTATATGGTTTTGATGCTGTAAAGTTGGAATATACTTGGTATTAAGGAAATATGAAATATTAGTTGAAGTATGATTTCAACATTTCATGTGACATTTTTTTCTAAATAAACCAAGCTAAATTTCTTCCATCCTATTTCTTTTGTTCAATTTTTGCAAAAAAAGTTTATTGCCAACATTCATGAAACAATTAATCCATTATAATTTGTCATCCACATTTTCATCCATAAATATCTTTCATCCACGAACATGTGGTATAATATTTTTCCACGTCACCAAATATTTGATCCTAGGTGTCAAAAAATATTCTTAAAATATTTCGTCAACGTTGAAAGAATATTTTAAAAAATATTTGGTCTTGCTCCCTTGTTCATGTTCACCTACTCGCACTCATGTTCACGGGTTCATGAATTAACATCCTTGTTTAATTAGCGAGCTAAGCCATTTATGTTACAAAAAAATGTATTTTACATATTTGGACAAGACAACAAGTTTTGTCATGTTTTACAACTAGAACATGTGCCAATTATACTAAAAGAGTTACATAGTGGAATTGGTGGATGACATTTGTCTTTGGACATCATTGTGAGAAAGTTCTTTGATGTTGGTTATATGTGGCCAACTAAGAATATAGATGTTCATGAATTTTGTCAAACTTGTGATTTGTGCCAGAGAACAAGTCACATGTTGACATAAAATATAGCAAATTTATTTTTACTATGTTTGGAAAACCTTTTTAGAAATGGGAATTAGATTTCATTAAACCCATCAAACCAATGAATCATTACTCTAGCAACTAGTACATTTTAGTTGCAATTGATTATGCCATTAGGTGGGTGGAGGTGAAAGCTTTACACACCAACACAACTATTGTTATTGTGAAGTTCTTGTATGACCACATTTTCACCCAATTTGGCTATCCACTTACAATTGTGATTAATCAAGGTACTCATTTCATTAACAATGCCATTCATTATTTAACCAGTCATTTTATATTAAGACATACTAGTTATATTGTTTATTATCCACAAGGGAATGGACAAGTTGAATCTATAAACAAAATATTTGGTACATTGTCCACAAAATTAATGAACGAACCAAAATGACTAGGATGAGCACATGTTCACAATTTTATTTTTTTATAGACGCTAGAATTGGTCACATTCCATTTCAACTTGTTTATGGATTGCACCCATTGTTACCAACATAATACTTGTTACCATCCAAGCCATGACAAATCCATGATCCAACACTTGTCAAAGTTTTCATTAATCACATGTCAAAACTAAAGAAACTTTAAGAGAACTAGTTAGTACCACAAGACTTAATAGTTTTTAACTAGTGGAACTAATCATTACAATTCCAAAACTAATATATTAAAACAAAATACTAGTTTGGGGATTATGTTCTATGGTTTCCAAAGGCTGTCAAAGCATATTCCCCTAAGTTTCAAAGATGATGGTTTGGATCTTATAAAATCCAATTACCTAACACACAATGTTATCAATGACTTTTGATAAATTTGATCTTAATCCAATACTGGTTAATATTAATAAGCTAAAACCTTATAAGTTTATAAAGGATCAAACACTTTAATTTGTTCTAACTAAACCTAGTGACTTATTACTAGAAGAATTAATTAAGATAAACTAGTTTGGAAACCTATTCACTGAGGAATTAGTTGAAACAAACCACTATAGTAACTAGTTCACTAAGGAACCAATTAAATCACATAATGAAGGTATAATAATCAATAAACTGGTTGAAAGGAAAACCAATTATGATTTGTCCAAACAGGAATTGGTTGAAGAAGGTACCAATAACTTCTTAATGATGAAACTCGTTGAAGAAATACCTATTTGCCCATTCCCGTGAAAATTAATAATGTTTTAATTAACCTAGTTATAGGTGTCAATTTCTTAGAAAAAGTTTGCCTTAAAGTTCACATTGCTTACCAAGTGCTGCCACCTCTCACTCTATGGTTAAAGTATAAAGACCAACATACCTCTTGATGTGTCTTTTCATTTTTTAAATTTCAAATTCCTTATACTTCTTGCTACACCAAAATGAAGAAATGAGTGCCGTGGGTCAATTGAAAGAGAAAAATAAAAAAATAAAATCGAAGAAACAAAAAGAAAGAGAAATAGAGGAAAAAAAATTCAAAAAGATTAGAGAGGAAGTTTTTAGAGCATTGAAGCAATTTAAATTGAACTTTTTACATCAAGGCTGCCTCCTACGTTTCAAGAGAGTAGCAAAAGTTCTAGAGAAGAAAGAAATGTAGGAAAAATATATTTTTGAGGTTTTAAAACATGCTACAACTATGGCAAAAGGATTTGAAGGGACATTCCAAGGTTTTAAACAACATTTTTTGCCCCATGCACCTACAATAATTGTTATTAGTGATTATGAGGAAGAAGAACATGTTAAAAAGAGAATCATAGATCAACTTGTTGAAGCTAAGCAACCAAAATATTTTTTTTCATAACTGGTTTAAGGAGGGTTCTTTGAAATTGAAAGTCGCAACTTTAGCCTTGGGCTCGTAACCAAAGCAAGGGGCTTGCAAGGGTGCGGGCCAAGAGGGAAGCCCATGGGTCACATCTCATGTTCCTGGGAGTGCAAAAGAGTGTGAGGGAATGAACCTTCACACTCCCAAATGAACTCCCATTTTGGGAGTTGGAATCCCAATGGACTCCTGAATCTTCAAAAAAAATGCAGGGGTCAAAACCCATTGGATTGAAAATTTCCTTATATCATTGGAAAGATATTGAAACATAGATGTTTAAAATGGGCTCTCATCACTCATTTGGACATTTGAAACATAAGTTATGGCCAAAAAAAAGGCCGGGAATCAAATTGGCAATTTGACTCCTGACCACTAAAAGTCGGAAATCGACCCGATTTTGTTACGTGCAAGTGACGTGCGACATATCGTTGAAAAGCTTTGGACGAGGGCTACAATTTTGCATTAGACCTCATCTCAATTGAAGGTTTGCACACAAAGTTATGGGGCCCCAAAGTTGCGGGAATCCCAACTTTGGGAATTTCAGGACTCCCACTTGGGAGTCCCAGGACAAAATGCCATTTGGATGTGGGGCTCGTAGAGAGGGACATAATATATTATAAGGGGGAAGGTGGTGGCTTCCCCCAAGTCCGGGCCATGGTGAATCTTGTGAATTTGAGTTTGCCCGTGGCTCGTCCTAACACCAAAAGTGCTCCAACTATGCACTAATCAACTTGTTCTTTGGTTTTGTGCAGGTCCATGTGAGTGATTAGTTACTTGTCATTTTTCTTAGTCCCATCCTGGAGCTTCAGCACGCCCTTTTACCCCCAAAGTGTTGCGAACCAGGGAACATCCCTTAACTCTTTGCTCTTCTGCTATATTCACTTTAGACTCACATTTGAGTCTATCAAGGAATTTGGGGGCACATCATTGAACTTGATTCATCCGATATGCTTATTGTTGTACACCCACCAAGGCATGGTTTAAGTGTATGATGAGGCACAAGGGGAAGGAGCTAACGGAAGAAGGTGGTTCATTTACTAAAGTAACCCGAAAGTGGGCACCTTCTAAAAGGAAAAAAATATAGAAGATATTGCAATGGATTTGAGTGGAATCCAAAGAGCAACAATGGGCAAAGTGAGTTGGTTTGGGTGGCTTGTTTGTTGTTCACTAGATAGTTCCATGGGAAGACATGTTGGAAGAATTATTAAACATTTGGGAGTCCATATATAGAGGATGGATGAATTTGAGTAATTGTTTGTGGTGAGAATATCACCATTGATCAAGTGCTAATAGCTCAACAATTTGGAGTAAATGTTAAGAGAATGGTTGATGCAACAAATGCATTAGTCAAAGAAGTGCAAGTTGCACTAAAAAACATAGCTGGATCAAATGCATTTGTCAATAAGAAACAATGGAGTGTGATTTGGATGAAGGAAGAATACCATGTCAAGTTTGTAATAATTATGTAAATTATTTACTAGCGAGAGAGGTTAGCTTATTTTAACAACTAAATAACCATTACCTTTAATTTAGAAAACAAGGGAAATAAGGTCAATTGTTGTTCCGTTATGTTGACACATATGTTTAAAATCGATTTGATGGATAGAGCACCAAAATTTGATTGTAGCAAGACTAATAGTACTTGACACGAAAGTAGCCACCTATTATTCGGGAGTGGTGATAGATGTTTGTTTAAAACATTGGTTTCTAATCATAGATGATGATACACTTGTTGATTCTCCAAAATTGTAATTAGTTCAAGAGAAAGAAAAGAGATGATCCCTGATGAGCAGTCTAGAAAAGCCTTTCTTGAGGTTGTCACTAAATAATGGTTTATTAATGAATGTCACTTGGTTTGTTCCATAAACACATCACCATGATTGATCATCAATCCCAAAGGTTGAAAATCCGTACTAAGTCATGAACACCTAGGGACCGGTTGAATTTAGAGCCAACCAGTTCTCCACCATAGAACAAACCACACACCCACTAGCGCGTGTTGATCATGGAGGGAGGAAATAAGGAGATGGATGTCCATTATCATCATAAGTAGATGTGATTTGTATGTTTTAAAAAAAACATATGTGTATATTTGTGTATACATATACACATACATGTTTATGTACATATGCACTTGTGCAAACCACACAAGTTATTTTGAGCACAAATAGGCAAAACAAAATTTGAGTTTAACATGTTTAATCAAAAAATTGTTAAATATCCAAACTTTGATATACATTTTTTATCAAAAACTATTTGAATGAAATAAATAAATGTATGATCTTGAGCTTTATGTAAAGATTTTAAAAAAATATATATACCAAGGTGTCAAAAAATGTTATATTGAAAGTAATCTATTTTGAACAAATGAAACATAATATTTCTAAACCATTGTTTTGACTAGTAAAAATTGGCCAAAATATAACCACTCTATTTGTGAGTACATGTGACTATTAATCATTTGTGACTACTTTTAAACATTTTGCAACTATTTTTGTGTTGGTCATATTTGTGATTACATTACAATTAATTTGCGACTATTATGGTTTTCATCTTCCCATATGAACAACATTTAATTTGATTTTCATCAAAGAATAAGAATTTATGTCCCATTAGTTAGAAATGTAACCAATTTAATCATAGCCCTATTAGTATGCAAAAATGTATTTTTGTGTATTTTAAATACCATATAATTGGGTATATTTGAATTTACAAATTTATATGAATCGCCATATTACATCTGCACTCAAGGATTATTATTAGCATTAAATGGCCTCAAAATTATAAATACACTTCATGTATATTTTGAATATAATAATGTTCAATGTAAATTTTTTATTGAATATGTTACAACCATATTACAAGTTTATACAAATTATGTTATTATACTTTTTAAAGTGATTACAAGTGCCATGTATTATTATTATTATTAAATTTATATTAATTAATTTATAATAAAATTTGTATCAAAAAATATTTGGTAAAAAAAAACACTAATAATATATTATTACATGATGATGATGATATAATATGATTGATATATGTGTGTGTGTATATATATGTACTCAAATAAAAACCATTATGTGTATTGCAATTATTTATATTTATTTTTGATTAAATAATGATATTTATAATTTGACAAAAGTTATAAATTTTGACATAATAATAATAATTAAATCAATGAAATAACTAACATGACTTATTTAATATTTCTAGGAATAATTTTAATAATAAAATTTATAAAATTTTAATTTGAAAATTTAGTTAATAAATCTCAATTAATTTCTAAAATTATTTTCAAAAGATCAATCTACTTATAAAAAATTATTTATTCAAAAAGATAATATTTATTCTAATAAGTCACAATAGTTATAATAAGTGACATAATAATAAATTAGCTAACCTAGGCTCCTTCCAAGTTACATTATTATTATTATTATAAGTGATCAATTATTAAAACTTACAACATTTTTCAAATAATTAATATATATATTTAAAATTTTAATTAAAATTATCATTATTAATTAATAATTACCAATTAGTCAATAACTATAATAAATGACTGAAATATTTTTTATTAAAAAAATTAACTTTATTTTTTATAATAATTATTGTAATAGGCTGTTAGGAAATCTAGTAAATTATTATATTAAACATAGAAATGTTATTCAAAAGAAAAAAAATTAAAAATTTAAAATTTTACTATAAATATTAAATATGTATTTTAATAGTTGATAAATAGATATAACAAGTGAAATAATAATATGACCGATAAAAATACAGTAATTAGGCTTGGCTACCAACTAGCTACAATAATGATTCAATTAATGTTATGATTATTGCTAAATAATGGCAATACATATAATAAAATAATTAGCCTATCCTAGGTTTCACTACTAATTACATTTATAAAAAAATTAAAATAAAATGAAAAATGATGAATTAATACAAATTTCAGTTATTAATTTATTTATAAGCTATTATATATTATTTGATTCAAATTTAGTTATTTATCTCAATATTAACCAATTATTAGTTAATTAAATTAGTTAAAATGTCAATATGGTTAATATTGAATTAAAAATATTTATTATTATTTATTTAACCAATAGATGTAGTAATATATAGTAATAAATATGAATATAACATAATTTACTAGTTTTATAATTATGGAATTCAAAATTATTGAAGATTATTATTATAAATAATTAGGTAATTTGCTAGTTAATTAATTAGATAACTAGTTGGTTAGTTAGTTAGTCATTTACCGTATGAATAATATAATTTACAAAAATTGGAATGAAGCTAAGAATAAGGTATAAACCTTTTAGTCGCAAATAGTTATACAATTAAAGATTTGTAGTCATAAACTATTTGCAATTAAAAAGTTTATCCCAAATGTTTTATTTTCATTCACATTTTGAAAAGTATAGAAGCAAGGTGTTTTGTTCTACAATTTCATATTAAAAAAGTGAACACATGAAATGAGCCATAAAAAAGGCTTAACCCAAAATAAAATATAAATATTCAAGTATGTATGCCTAAGTTACCTACTTGCCTAACCTACCTACCTAAGTAGGTATTTAGCCTAGGTAGATAATGAAGTCCTATAACATATTTTGGTCATATAACATATTAGTTTTTTTTTGGATGAATTGGAAAAAAATAAAAATTGAAAACTCTAATTCCAATCCTAAAACGAATGACAACATTAAATGATTTTATTTGAAAAATTGAGACTATAATAAATTTTTTAAATAATTAAAATTTTAAAACTAATTATTCATGACGTAACATAAATAATCAGCCATTAAAACTAAATTTTCAAATAAATTTTTAAAACAATTTATTCATGACTATTTCTATTTAAATGGGAACATTTAAAGATAAACATAAATAAATAAGATATAATAATAATAAAATAATTAATATATTGTGAATTTTTTGATTTATTGTCACATGTAATGACAAATTTAATTCAGCATTTCCTCATAATAATGTTTAAGACTTATTTAATATGTAAAAACTTATGTAAACCTTCACCTTGATGATATACGATCATTGAAAAACTTTCGTTGAAAATATGTTATATGTTTTTTAATAATACGTTCATGATTCTATGTAATAAAAATAAATTAATACAAATATTTGTGCAAAATAATTACAAACATTTGTAAAGCAAGGAAATTTTAATTGTACTAAAAGGATCTATCGAAAAATGATTTTTTAACGACTATATTTTCAGTTGTATAATGTCATTACATAAATATAAAAAAATTACATTTTTATGTTTTCATTGTTATATAGTCACATAATTATGTAATTTCACATCTTTATAATTTCACAATTTTACAAACAATTAAAATGTAAAGATTTACATTATATTATTTTAATTATAAATATTCGAATTTGGGTCATTAATTCAGTTTTACTTGTTTATTTTTTTGATTTGAGCCATACATTTAAACACATGTTTTAAATTTAATAGTTACATATAAGTTTATCATTTCATTAATTTGAAATATTGAAAATTTTGACTTGGGTAATAAATTTCATATAGTGGGGAGAAATGTTAAATTGTAAGTTGTTGCATTTAAAACACATATCTATTTTTATGGGTGCAAAATATATCTTTTTATGTGTGAATGAATACACATATCATGTAATGGAATTATTAGTGTACAAGACATGAAGAAAGCCACTCAAACATTTATGTGATTTGGGAACAAGCTTTTATCACCTTTTGGAATCATCAAAAAAGAAATTGGGATAGTGATTTCCATGTTTTAATGAACAACATAGAGAACATTGTGATCTTGTTCATTTCTCTTGAGCACTAGTGCAACATTTTTTTATTTACCCATGGAAATTTGAAATTGATCAAATTATAATAAAATTGAACATCTAATTTGCATGGGATGAGATTCAAAAAAACAAGATTTCAAGTTGAGAAACCAAAAAAATAAAAAACTCAAAACCCAATCATGCTTGCATCACACCTTGTTGAGCTTGAGGAAGAAGAAGACAAGAAAATAAAATAGGAAAAAAGTGGAAGACAAAAGAAGAAAAGAAAAACACTTGAAATTCAATATAGGAAAAAAAAACACCCATTAACACCCTAGTAAGTTTGAAAAAAAGAAAGAATGCAAAGGAACACAATAATACTAAGAATAATAATAATAATAAGCACATGAGGCCCAAGAAGAAATAAAAATAAAAACAATAAACCCCATTGGGTGACTTACTTACAAACTTACTCTTTTGTTTACAGGGGAAAAAAAACCACATTCACCCTTGCTCCATTCCTCACAACGCCCTTTCAAAACACTAAATAAATAAATAAAAACACACAAACTACTAAACATATAAGGACACACAAAAACAAAAGAAACACAACTTGCACAAATGTGATGGCCACCTCAAGCTTCATGCACAACCACCCACAAGAAAAAAATCCACTACCACCCTTCCTTCCAAATGAACCATAGACCTATATGAATCATGCAAGGTGAATGAAAGCAAAAAAAAATGATGCAAACTACCTTGGTGTGAACAATATCATTTAAGCTAATGCCATATCACTAATGCTTGGTGTAATAGACCTTCCTTTTATGGGAAAGATTTAATGCACAAAACAAAATTTTTAAATGCAAATTCATTTTAACATCATAAATTATTCCATTTAATACAAAGCCACAATTGAAAACATACATTAACTTAAGTAAATGCATCTAAAACATCATTAAAGTTGGTTAATTCCTCATTGTAATCATAAAGTTTGTTCAACAAAGTTATCATCACTTGACATCAATAAGACTAGAGTGAACCCGGTGCATAATGCAACCCCCCCCCCCCCCCCCCCCATCTTTTTT
>Ga0116227_10003976_pt1 | contig 32393 bp, 41 predicted proteins | sample S1TSphgellanicum_FD_89693 | JGI IMG/M metagenome (GOLD analysis project Ga0116227, IMG submission 89693) | Host-associated microbial communities from peat moss isolated from Minnesota, USA - S1T2_Fb - Sphagnum magellanicum MG | ecosystem: Host-associated > Plants > Peat moss > Unclassified... | reverse complement strand
TTTTTTTTTTTTAATTTTTTTTTTTTTTTTTTAAAATAATTTTTTTTTTTGGTTTTTTTTTTTTTTTTTTTTTTTTTTTTTTTTTTGATTGGATTTCCATTACAAATCTGGATGTGTAATTGACAATGGAACAAAGGCAAAATCCAGGTGCAAACACACAAAAATGCAGCTCACTCTCCAACAACATAAGTAGTACACAAAAGTGTGTCAGGAAAAGTTTTTCTTCCTTCCCTTCCTTGCACTTGTGTAAGAAGGTGTTTTGGTCAAATGATTCCAATCATCATCATCATCATCCAAAAAAAGCAATCCAGGAAAAAATCATGAATCATCATCCCAACATTTATGCACATCAAAAACACACCCACACAAACAAACACACAAAAAGAAACAATGAAAAAGCTGATAATTAGAAATAGGCTACTACAATCTAATCTTGCAATCCATTCTCACAAGAGGGTTTTTAAAAAAACTAAGCAAAGAAAAACATCACCCATTTCTCTTTTTTCTTGCTTTGCATTTGTGTTAGAAGAAATGGGTCGGATATAGTTTCCATAAGATTCACCCTCCAAAGATTTTTTTAGTAAAAGACCCGAAGAAAAACACCACCCATTATCTCGTTTTTTTTATTGCATTTTTTGTTGGAAGAATTGGGTAGTACAAAGTTTGCAATATTTTCATTCTCATTAGAGGAAGGAAAAAAGCTCTGAAAAACACAACCCATTAACTTTCCTTTGTTTTCCCTTGCATTTTTTTGTTGAAAGAATAGGGTAATACAAGGTTTGGAACAGATTAATTTCCACAAGAGAGAGAGAGGGGGGGGGCAGAAGAGGATCTCCCCTTTAAACCCCAAAAAAGACCCACCAAAAAAAACCCTAAAAACTATTTTAAAAAACCCAAAACCCCCAAAGAAAGACACGACCCATTATTAACTCTCCCTTTTTTTTTATTGCCTTGCATTTTGGTTGGAATCACACAATTCTCAATTTTACAAGCAAACAAAGTACAAACAAACAAAACAAAGCAAACAAACAAACAAAGAGTACTGGATTCAGAGTCTGAAGATTTTGATTTTTTTGGGGGTTTTGTTTTCCTTTTTACCAAAGAAGAAATAGAAGAATCTTGGATTCTGGAGAGAGTTGTAGGAGGGGAGAGAGAGAGAGAGAGAGAGAGAGAAATGGGAAAGAAATGCATGGAGAAAATCCATATTCCATTTTCATCTCTTAATCCATCAATCCAGTCTTTGGGTCTCTTTGGATGCCAGTAGTAAAATCAAAAGCCCTTTTGAATGAATGATGTGATGATATGATGATGATCAGCATCATCAAATGGTGATGATAATTATCAGATGAGCATCTGATGAGCATCTCACCCAAATGCAAGGGAGAGCATGAGGGGAGGATGTGTTGTTTGTTTTGTGTGTGCAGCAGATCTGGGAACTATGAAAAGGTCAAGCAGCAGGCAGTAGTAGAAAGTAGTAGTAGACAGTAGTAGAAGAACTGAGAAGAAGGAGAAGAAGAAGAAGGAAAAAGACATGAACTTTGAAGGAGTTGTAGTTGTAGTAGTAGTGGATGATTATTGATGATAATGGATTTTGATGGATTGGTCAATGGATTGATCAATCAATCGATTGAAATTTTCCTGATTGATTGATTGAGTTCTTTAATAAAGAGATTGAGAGATGGTGGTCTTGTGACGTTGCAAATCCTTTTGGTAATAAAATCAGCAAGCAAGCAAGCAGTTTTGCAAGCAAGATCTTGCAAAGGAAGAGAGAGATCTGAGTCTTGTTGCACCAGACACAGACAGAGACAGAAAGAGGGGAAGAGAGAAGAGCAAGCAGCAGCAGTAGCATCAATGATGAGTGAATGAGTGAGTGAGTGAGTTGAGTGAATGATTGTGGTGTTCTTTTGAGGAATCATCATCCATCTCTTGGAGTTTTTGAGAAATCTCTGAGAGTTTTTGAGGAAGCTCTCTCCTTTTGCCTTATGTTTTTCCAGCTGAAATTAGATTGTCTACCAAGCTTTACTTCACAGTTCAGTGTTGCTTTTCTCTTTGAAATTTTTTCTTGTAGTAATTTTTGTTGGAGATAGCAATTGTTTGTCAATATTATTATCTTAGTGCAGATTAGAAAAGAGAGAGCTTTGAGCTTCTCCTCCTCCTCCAGTTGTTTGAGTGAGGTGCAAGAATCCTGTTGCAGCAGATCATACAGACAAACTGATCATCAGAAAATACAGACATACACAATGCCTGAGGTTTGATCTGTCTCTTTTCTTTCTCTCTGCTCACTCTGTTTGATCTGATTTGTTTTACAAACAAATCATGGTTTTTCAATCTTGAGTTTTCTTCTTCCTTCCTTCCTTCCTTCCTTCAAAAACAACTTCCTTTTTTTTTCTATGAGAAAAAAACTGGTTTTGCAATTCAATTTGTAGTGGAATCTGTGAAGAAGCAAGCTCAGATGAAAAAAAAAACTTGTGTTAAATTCCAAGGAAAAGAGGGGAGAGAGAGAGAGAGAGAGAGAGAGAGATTTTCTCTGTACTCTGGTTTCTTAGCTATGTGTGTGCATATGTATATGAACATTGCATGCGTGTGTGTTTTCTATCTCATGCTTGGGGTGTGTGTGTGCACATGCGGGACATGGGTCTGCATGTGTGCTTGGAACTAAATTTGTTTGGAGTTTTGTTGTTGCAGACGGATATAAAGACGGTGGTACTAAGGGTAATGATGCACTGTGAAGGATGTGCAAGTACTGTGAAAAGAGCAGTCAAAAGGATACCAGGTAGGTACATACATCATACATCTCTATTTGCAATGGGAGGAGAGAGTGCAAAGGGATTGGAGATTTTGGAGACTTTTAATTCTTCTTTTTTCTTCTTTTTTTGGGGTGGGGGTGATTGATGTAAGAAGGTTCTTGGCTGGGTTTTGTGTTTGATTGAACCATGAAACAAAACAACAGGAATGACATCCTATCAAGTGGATTTTGCGGGACAAAAGGTGACAGTGATTGGAGCTGTGAAACCTGAAGAAGTTTTTCGCCGGGTTGCTAAAACTGGGAAGTACACTGAGTTTTGGCCAGAGGAGCCAAAAAAAGTGGCAGCTGCTGCTGCTAAAAAGGAGGAAAAGAAAGAGGAGAAGCAGCAGCAGCAACCCAAAGAAGTGAAAAAGGAAGAGAAGAAGAAAGAAGACAACAAGAAAGACGACAAGAAGGTTGAAGACAACAACAACAAGAAGGAGAAGAAGAAGACTGAAGAGAAGAAGGAAGAGAAGAAGGAAGAAAAGAAGGAAGAGAAGAAAGAAGACAATAAAAAGAAGGGAGCTGATCAACCCAAGAAGAAGGAGGAGAACAAAACCGAGGGAGCTGCTAAAGATGAGAAGAAGAAGGTACAAAGGTTTTCTTATCACACTTGTTTTGTGCCTTCAGAAAATTGTTTGATCCAATTGGGACATTGCAAAAGTTGGGTTTTGTTATCACACTTTTGTGCCTCTGGAAATTGTTTGATTGAATTCAGTTGTTGCAAAACTCCTTTTCCTCATTCACCTATCATTGTTCTATAGATTTTCTTTCGCCCATCTTTCATGATCTTTTTTGCAACCTGCATCTCACCCACATCTCACACAAAGTACTTTGCCATGCCCTTGAGTCTTGATCAAACTCAAAGTTTCTAAACTTGATGGATTCCAAAGTCTCATACTTGATTGATTTTAGAATTGATTTTAGTTTGTGACCTTGATGTATTTCTCAACTTGTAGATGGATTTTCAAGCGTGATTTTGATCTAGCAATTCAAACACAAAAAGGGCATTTTTTTTAGTTTGTATGTGCTTTTACAAATCTATAAAAACAAATTGCCAATTTCTTGAGTTCAAATGCATTCATGTTCCACTAACACAATATGGTGATATTGTAACTTTGTTAGGAGTCCAATGCGGAGGTAAAGAAAGAGGAGAAAAAAGAGGAAACTCCTAAAGGTGGAGGAGGAGGAGATGGGGGAGGAGGAGGAGGTGGGGGAGGGAAGAAGAAGAAAAAAGGAGGAGGAGGAGATGGAGGAGGCACAAAAGAGGAATCACCAAAGGAGGAAAAAAAGGAAGAGAAGAAGAAGGAAGAAAGCAAGGAAGAGAAGAAAGAGGAGAAGAGTACAAAGAAAAAAGAGGAAAAGAGAGTTGAAGAGCCTTATAAAGAAGATCCATATCCCGTTACATTTGTGCTTGGACCAGATTACACTCGATACTATTACTATTAGAAAAACAAAACAAGCTTCAAAAAGATAAAGAGAGAGAACGTTCCATTAGAATTCAAAAGTTTTTATAAGAGCTTTCAAACCTGTCACCAAATAGTTCGATGAAATGAGCACTAGCCTTATGAGCACGCATGCAAAAGAGACATGGAAAAGAATGTAGGAAAATGCTCATTTGATGGATCATTGCCAAATAGTTCCATCAAAGTACAAGTTTCCTCCTTGTAGAAGAAGGTGAGTCTCTTATAGATTTTGTTTGTTTTTTGACTTCGAAAAATAAAGTAGATTTGGACCTTGTAGAATAGTGATTATATAGTAGAGCTTTTGGTAATTAATGTAGCTTAGTTGCAATGAAGGTGATGGGAGTATGCAATGTTGAAATTTGAGAGAGACCCATTTTAATGACCTTCTCATTGTGTGTCCCTTCTTTGGTTTGTTGGTCCTTGCATACATTTGTTGGTAGATGTTTTTTGCCTATCTACATGCAAAATGTTTGCATTTTACTTGTATTGAAAAAAGCTAAATGGACTTAGAGAGGAAGTGGCAATGAGGACAATAGAAATTCTCTTCAAATATTTGTCTTTTTTCGAACTTTCCCTTGGCCAGCTTTTTGCTTCAGGTGAAACCCAAACTTCTTCAGGGGTTTTACTAGCCATCAAGAATTTGGCTTCTATCTCATGGGATGGATTTTACACATCAGCCATGAATGAACCTACTTGCTTATCAGAAGTCCAGGGCTCCCATTTGTCATACCCATTGATTCTTGAGGCAATGAATAATCATACCTAGATCCACATCTACACAATGGCCTGGTGCATTTGAGATTGTGGGTCTAGAAGATTGATTTTAAGTGTATGTCATGCGAAGAAGTTTTGAACCCAAACAACAAAAAAAAAATCGAAGTTAAAATATCCAAAGAAAGAAACATTGGTTGAAGAAATAGAAAACAACCTACTACCCATTTCAATACCTGCTGCTGATTGAATTACTAGGTTGTTGCAGATGGCATTTCTCTTTCTCTCACACAATGCTGAAACACAAAATCGAGGAGCTCTGGAAGGCACGGTGGTGGAACCAGTACAAAAACATTTGTACACAATTGTGTAAATAATTTGAATGTAATTTGCTGTTTTGATATGCTTTTTATAGTATAGACTCCAGATAAGAATTTTGCAGAGAATTTTCTATTAAAAAAAAAAGCTTCCATGTGAACAATCATCCTGAAACATGGATTGATTGAATGGCGGTGGATTCCCCTTGAATTCCTCAATTCCTCAAAAAATCATCAAAGAATTAGCACAAAAAGATCTAATGTTCTTGTTTATTCCTTTCACTCCGTGAGTTCAGCTGAAGCCAAGTTTCGCACAAAAGATCAGAGGAAAAAGCTGGCTGGTTTTGGACACTTCAATAGAGGAGTTTGCAGTTCACGCCCTCGGTTACCTCTCCCATAACAGAGCATCTAATCCTTGCTGCCAGAGAGAGAAAGGACGTGCAAAAGATCTCACTGTGTTTTTCCAGTCTGCAAAAAGTAGATAAAACACTGGCAGTTGTTGTTGTTGATGATGATGATGATCAATTCACACATCTGCTGGATTATTTTGGGCTGTTTTTTTCTGCTGAAAATTCCCACAAAAATCTCCCCAAAATAAACCCAACCCAATCAAATCAATCTTTCACAACTTTGTATTCACACATCTGCTGAAATTCTTTTTCTGCCGAAAAATTCTCACAAAAAAAGCCAACCCAATCCTTCAATCTTTCACAACTTCATATTCACACATCTGCTGTAATTCTTTTTCAGCTGAAATTTCCACAAAAATCTCCCAAGTAAAAACCAACCTAAATCAATCTTTCACAACTCCATCTTTTGTATCCAAAATTTTCTTTATTCTTTCAAGTTCACTGGCTAGATGTGATTCAGAAGAATTCAACAATTTTTTAAAAGGATCAACTCACTCACTCACTCACTCACGCACTCCCACAACAAAAATCAACCAAAAAATCACTAAAATGATTGTTTGTGGAAATTCCTGTAAAAACCTCCAAAAAAAACCAACCCAAATTGATCAATCTTCACAACTTCATCTTTTCTACCCAAGAATTTCTTCACACATCAATTTCCCTTGCTAGATTTGGTTCAAAGGAATTCAATTTTTAAATAAGACAACCAAGTCATTCACATAACAAAAAAAACCAAATTGCTTCATTCCTCTAATCGCTACTACTAGTAATTTTAGAGAAGCCTCTCATTGGGAACTAATTTTAAAGACCCAAAAAAACAATTTTAGTTAAACTCGGTTACACCTAATTTTAGAGCACCAAAAATCTATTAGTAATTTTGGAGAAACTCCATGAGCACACACACCCATGTCATGTACTATAATACACCACAACAAGAACAAGAAATTCACGCACATTTCATCACAAGATCCCAAACATGTAACCTTTGCATGTCTCTTCATAAACAAAAGGGTAGGTAATAATAAATTGCTCTTGCATGTTGAACTTTAAGATTTGCATCCAAGTGATGTTTTTGAATTCCAAATCTTAGTATAAATCTCAAACATAAATCTAGAACCCAATACATGGTGGCGCAATCAATTGGTTGACCTTCAAAATCCAAATCCAATCTCCACTATGTTTGTTTTGAGGGTTGTGTTCTTCCAAAACAAGCGGTTTGTCACATAATGGATTTGTCCTTTATGGCAAGGTCAAGCAAATCAAGACAAATTATGAAACCGTGTAACATGATGATTAGTAGGTGATTTGAATGCAAAATGAAATTATCAAAGAAAGTAGAGTACAAAGTACAATCATGGTCTATACTTGTCGCTTAGGTTTAGGGTTTAATAGTGATATAATTGTTCTTGGATGTTGAACTTCAAAGACTTTGCATCCACGTAATGTTGTTGGATTCCAAATCTTAGCAACTAGAACATAAATTTGGAAGTTGATACAAAGGCGACAAAATCAATGGTTGACCTTCATATTCAACCTCCACTAATGTGTTTGTTCATGGGGTTTGTGTTCTTCCAAAAAAACAAGTGGCTTGTCATGTAATGGTTTTGTCGTTATGGCAAGGTCAAACAAAATCATGAAATATTACCGAACCGTGTGATATGGCAAGGTCAAGCAAAATTGTGAGAGATTACAAATATATAACATGATTAGTAGATGATTTGAATCCAAAATGAATCTATCAAAGAAAGTAACGTGCAAAATAAACATAGGTCTACAATTGTCACACTCTAATTGGTTTCCATTTGAAGCCAAAATTATATCCCAAATTAGACATGGATTCAAAGTTTCCTCCTTCCATGCAAAGTCAACAAAATGCATTCAAAATGTTACATACAAAGGAGAAGCACATATATTGGGTTAACAAACCTTAAATTCTAAACCCTAAGCTCAATTGCTACTATCCTTGAACCCCTTGTGGCATGAGGCTTTGTCTCTAGCTTGTTGCAAGATTTTATGACCCTTAAACGCTAAACTTGATCACTAATATCATTACACCCTTGTGGTGTGATACTTTGACTCCATCTTGTTGCAACATTTGTTACCACTCTTTGTGCTTTGAAGTAAATATCTTTGGTTGGTTGTGGATTTCCAAACATTGAATTTCCTATAGAGTATGACTCTAATTGGTGACAATATTTACTACCATTTGTGGTGCAAAATACACACTCTTTAGTACATCTGTGTGCTTGGAAGGGGATTTACAATTCACAAAATGCTTGAAATGTCAATGCAAGTGCAATCGATAGATAATGGCAACTCCGTAAGTTCAGTTCAAGCACAAGTGGTGGAATAGGGCTTCTTTTTTTTATCAAGTCCCCATCCAAAACAGCAGATCAATCTTTGGATATATCATTCCAGCTTTTCGTCCAAAAGCTTATTGGCAAGCATGAGACATAAACACATATATGAATAACCATAAAGGAAAAATGTCATTGCAAGTCATATAAAAACCCGTATGTTTGAATTTTCTTGAATTGCTCTTGCAGGCTTGACAAGCATGGGGAAACCCACATCAGACATTGTCCTTACTCAAGTCATAGTCTTTTACTTCATGTAATTCATCTCCCCTTTTGAGAGCCAAAAATATATCAAATAAGCATATCATTTGGATGATGAGAATCCCATCACCATCCCATGCATTTCCCAACTTTTTCGGCTGTTTCACATCCAGTTCACCTCATCTCTTCTCTAGAATTGCCAAGTCTCCCCTCTAAAGATCAAACATCTATATTTGAAGGTACTTGCAGGAGGGCACCCGTGTATTGTCATTTGGTGTTTCACTTCTGTGACCGATTGTCAACTTCTGGCTATGACCAGATGCCTTTGTTGGGGGCACCTGGAACTTTGAAAATCTGACTGACATGCCTTGTGAACAAACAACCCCAGCAAACCTACAGCAACAACAGGGGGGGAAAAAGGGTGTGGAATTGTGGCTTCTGATTCTTGGTGAATTGAAAGGCAGGTGTAGTAGGTGGGTACTGGCAATGTGGGAAGTGAACCTCCTTATTGAATCTTGTTATCTGCATCCTCTGCTCTATATTCCAGATCTGGTTTATTCATTTGTGATGAAGGCCTACCAAACCTTCGGAGAGCCACAATTGATCTCCGCCACTCCTGTGCCCTCACCTGCCCACAGCAGAGCAATGCACAGTTTCCTTAAACTTCTCATCAGGGGACATCCATATTGGTGTGTAATGTCAGAGATGCATTTGACACATCACCTGCCCTAGCCTATACTGGTCATAAGACCACATGCCCACTTTAGTTTCTTAGTGTGGTGGAGACTGTGAGAAAGAGGATGTGTGAGATGCCTCAATCAAAGGGAGAGGGAGAAATAGAGAGAAACACACCGCAGGAAAGCCAGCATAGTCACCAGGCTCTTCAATATTGGACACTACACCACTCTTGGCTGCCACCCGCACCTGTCCCCACAATGGCAAATTCAGCTCCTAAATCAACACTCCATTTGCATTCCACAGAACTTCTACAAGATTGTTGCGGGACAGATATTTTTCCAATAAGAACTGGTTTTGCAAACATGAAAAATAGAAGATATGGAATTCAACCCTCAAATACAACATCTGACTACCAGAACTGTTCCTTTCACAAAATTAGGGGAAAAAAGCAGTATGCAAATACCTTGGAGGCAACAGACACATGATCTGACACACCTGCCTTTCCTCCCAGCACTACATAGTCACCAAGACTGCCAGCATGACAAACAAGCAAAGCATAAGTTGAAAGGCCTCAGCAACAAACTGCAGAAAAAAGTGACTGCAGGTGAAGTGATCTAAAAACTTTGTTTCTTGCTGAAGGTCCTGATGGGTGTTATTCTGCATCTTGCACATCTTTGGTGCCAACAAGTGGTGTAACATTTTTAGTGAATTGCACAAGAGAGAGAGTGGATGTAGAAAGCTTACGTGACAGAGCCAGCAAGACCAACCTGTCCACACAACATGCAACAGCGGCCGACCACCACATTGTGCCCAATCTACAGTATCATCAGTAAACAATTCCAATATCAACACCATTGCAAATCCATCAAGATTTTATATCAGCTTGATATAGACAAGCACATGCAACAAAAAACCGAGAAGTCAGATGATCAGTACTGAGGAAGAAAAAAATTGGGCAAGTGAAGGTGACCAGCTGCTTGAAGGCGACTTCTTAAAACCTTACTTCTATGAAACACTATCACCTTCAAGGACCTCAAAGAACAAGGAAGAAGCAGGCATATCAAAATACTTGGACGAGATTGTCAATTTTGGTGTGGTCGCCAATCACGGTGTCACGCCAGCTGCCACCATCTCACAATTAATTGGGCCATACTCCTTGCCCTGACATCCATACTGCCTTTCTCCTGCCACTCACTCTAGCCCATCTTTGACAGACACTCTTGTATTTCCTTGTTATGCAATGCTTGAAACTGCTGAAAAAAGCAGTGGGTATGTATGTACTATGCATTATTGGAAAAAGGGCAAGCTGAAGACTTTAATAAAATTGCATCTCTACTGTCCATTGTGGTTTCTATGATGAGTTCACAAGGTTCAAATTGCCAGCAATTATTTCTCTGAGGATGAGAGTAGAAACCTGCCACGATCAATACAACTGTTGGCACCAATCTCTACATGGTTCCCAATCTGTACCTGTAACAACTGCAGACAGAAAGCACATTGTGACATCACTCAGAATGTTTCACCCATCCATTCTCCCTTCATCACATTTAAAAAGAATTCAAGGACATACATGAGTAAACTCTGTGAATTCAAGGGAAATCTGATGCTGTGATTTCAGCTGCAACAAAAAAATGGATTGACCTCTTTACCTGTGGCTTCTTCACAACTGCACCAGCATCATTCACCATAAATCCAAAACCTGATTACAGATCTCACAAAGAAAATTGTTAGCAGAAGGTCAAGTTCACTATTTTTTCATAGACTCTTAACACTTGCACAAGTCTCATATAGCAGGGCTGCAAGTACAGGTTGTGGAAATTAGACATTGTGCAGCAGAAAGACAGAAAAAGACATAGCGAAGTAAACTGCACTGCAGCAAGAGAGAAAAAAAGAGACATAGTGTAGACATAGTGTGGCGAGAGAGAAAGAAAGACAAATAAGGTAGACTGTGCTGCAGCAAGAAAGATAGAAAGAGACATAGTGTACACACCGTCTTGGCCAACACAGACACCACTGTGAAGAATACAAGAATTGCCAACAGAGCAATTCTGCAGCACCACATTGTACCTGGCAACTCCCACCATCCCTCACCATGCAAACCTCTGATGCCTTCCACCATGCAGATTGTCCATAAAGAAGCAAAGCAAAAAACACCTATCTGAGCATCATAAATCAGAAAAGTTCTCTTTCTCTCTCTCCATCTCTCTCTCAAAAAAGAGATCAGGATGCGACAGGGAAGATGCAAACCCTAGAGTGGTTGAGGATCCAACATTCACATTGGGCCCCACAATGCAGCCAGACAAGATGTGTGTGTCAGGACCCACATGTGCATGTGCATGCACCACGGCTCCCACTTCCACAATGGCACTGGAATGTACATTGGCCAAACTATCGACAAAACCTCCTCCTCTTTCCCACTTGAGTTGTTGCCCAACTCCTCCTCCCCCATCTCCTCCCCAGGTTTTCTCCCCTTCCGCTTCTGCTGATGCACAATCCCTTGCTCATACACTCCTCTGTCAGTCAGTCAGTCCCCCATTCATTGTTCCTCACTTCTACACTCTCTCATTGCTGCACCTTTGCAAAACCACGAAAGCAAAACAAAACAACTGAACTTACTGGAGCAACGATATCCGGGCGAGTAACGACCTTTCCTCCCGCCAACAAAACTGGTTCTCCTTCCACCGACACTAGATCCATGGAGAGACAGGGAGTGAAACAAAGCTATCTGCCGCCATCCAGTCGTCGTTGTTCTTATTACTCCTCGCCCGAAACCTAGATCAAGCCGACACCACAATGGTCGCACTACCACCCCGGCCATCTCTCTCTTTCTCTCCCTCAACAAATCTCTTCTTATTCCTCTTCGTTTCCTTCCTCTCCTTCTTCCTTTCTCCTTCTTTTCTTCTTCTTCTTCTTCGCCTTCTTCCTCTACTCCTGCTTCTTCCCCGCACCAGATCGCCTAGGAGAGCATGCACAGACAAAGGTTCACACTGCGAAAAACCTCGAAACCCGAAAACCTCGGAAACCCTAAAACCCTAAACCCTATAGTAGCTTAAGGGCTTTCGGCCCCTAGGTAATAATAGGTCTATTTTTATATGAGGATTTTTGAAAGATGATATTTTGGCTAAAGAGTTGATTTGTTGTTGCATGCTAGGTGTGTGTAGAAAAGATCGTTTATGAGAAAAATTGTTCGATATTTAGTTGTTTTGTTGTTCAAGATTTTCAAATTAATTTCATAATGCATAGAAAATTAGTGTAGATTGTAGGATTCATTTAAAAGATTTTTTTAATGTATGGCATTATTGAAGGTGATGAAAATCTCTAACAAACTATGAATTGGTCTAGTGGCTTTCTAATTTCAAGCTTGATATGCTTGAGAAATTATAAGTTTATGTTTCAAAGATTGAATGATTAAGAGATGGGAAGTGAAACTTGCATTTGTGTGAATCTAGAGAGAGTAGAAGTTTCTAATGCTATTGATGTGATATTGTAAAGAAAATTGTGTCATTTCATGAAGCTATAATGAGGCTTATGGATGCACTTCTTTTGTTTAGTCTTCCAAGGGTTAATGGTTTGATGATGGGAAAGATCACCAACCTTATTGTTGAGTGTGGCATTGCTAATTGGGAGTTTTTTAAAATATTTAGGTCAAGTGCTAAAAGAGCTCAAAGTCACTTGTTAATTGTGAAACACAACTCATGAAACAAAAAAAATAGTCTATACATTTGTGCAATAAATGGTGGGTGTTGATGTTAAAGGAACCACAAAAGAAGATCGAGATAACTTGCAAGAGATGATTCAAAATGGTCTAATCCAATTTGTGTATATAAAGTTGGTTCATTAATTAAGGTTGGATGTCTATTAAGTTGTTTATAAATTTTTATTGGAGGGTTGTTTTTATGGTATGCAATACACGTATGATTGTTAACTTTGTTATTGAATCATTCATCAATGTTTACATTTATTTTTAAATCCACAAAATGTGTTGGTTGGATACATTGAAAGCTTTGGATATTAATGTGCATAATGGTTGGATATGCATTCAACCATATCTTGGTTTTGACCGTTTTTTCATATTTGACATTATAAATAATCAACAAAGTGTTTGTGTAAAGAACCTTATGTGTATGTATATTCATTTTAAGTGATGACCCAAAATATGCATATCCATTACACTTTTATTTTGAGTTATATATATATATATATATAATCTCCTTTTTAGTGTTTAGGGACACTAGATATGCAATACATATTTAGTAAATAAGGTTTAGATTTTTTTGTTGCAATTAATGAACTTTTTTATCACATCACACTATGCTTTGCTCGAAAGCTTTTTCAAAGTTTTCAAACATTTGAGCATTTATGAGCATTGCATTTTGCTTTAAGGTTAAGTTTTACAATTTGTTTCAGAAGGAAAAGTTTAAGTGTCTTAATTTGAGATCTTTGTGAGAGGTTTGAGGTTCAAACTTTAAAAAAAATCTAAAGTCTCAACTTTGTTCAACTTTGCACAATGGCTACAAAACACAATAGCTTGATTGTTGAAAACATCAATGGGGTGATAAACCACTTGCACTTGAATATGTGACCATAAACATTATTAGCACATTTCGAATGTGGAAATTTTTAGTTTGAAATTTAACAAGTCAACATAAATTCAGTTCATATCACCTGTAATTATATAAACTCAAATTACATTTTGAAAATCACAACAAACCTTCCATTTGTTAGGGCTTTTTTTATGTGAATGGTGATTTGCTTGTAATTCTTGTAAATGTTAAAATGTATTGTTTACAAATTAGAATAAACACCGAGTTATTTTATGTCCTAAAGACCAATTTTGAGAAAATAATTTATTAAATATATCAAGATTAAATTTTTTTTTTTTTAATAAGAACACATGTTGATTATGTGCATCCCAAGTTCCTTCTTATGGAAAAATAACAAGGAATTAATCTTGCACATGTATTCAAAAAATTTGTTCAATTTAATTTTAATTTTTTTTTCCAACAACTAGTGATTTTGTGTTTTTTTTTTTGGTTGGTCATTTTAAGCACAATGTTTATGGATTTTGTAATAGGTATCCAAAAGAAGGCTTAAAAAATCACAATTTATAGGAGTTGAATATGGACCAAGTTTTTGTAAAGGTGAGGTTTTTGTGTGGGGTAATTGAAGTGGTTTTTAGTGGGGTATGGTTGGAGTAAACCAAATGTGTTACATTGGGCAAAGCTTTTTAATAATTAGTTGAGGTTCAATTCCTTCACAAGTTATTTCATTTAAAAAATGTGTATGCTCTTGTGTGATTGGAAAAAAATTATGATCATTTAAATTTTGAGTATGAATAACCATAATTAACTTGAATTTTGAAAAGCAACAAATTTATATCTATTGTCAAGTGTGTATTGCTCAATTAGGTGTCAATTAATTAAAAATAAATTGGGTTAGTTTAATTATTTTGGTTATATGTCGAACTAGTTCAAATGTGTACAAGGTTCATGATATTTTTGTTGATAGGACATATTTTTAGGTTGTATGATCTCAAATCACTTTTGCTAATTTGAATTCCAAAATACACAAGTTTTGTTGTTGTAAATTTATTGTGTTATGTAAGTTTCTTTTACATGATTTTTGTTGGGCTTCATTTTGTGTTTTATGGGATTATATTCATGTGTTACAAATGAATCAAATATTTTGAATCACATAAAGTCTAATTTATTGTGTGTTATGTTTCAATTGATTTAATTTTGATTTTGATATGGTGTAATATTTAAGATATTTTTATGTTATGTGTTGTATGTGTGGTGATAACAATGGTTGTAGGTGCTGACATACGTAGGAATGCATGACATTTTCTTCCAAAAAAAAAAAGAAAACTCAAATCCATATATGTTTTGACAATTATATTGTTAGAAATTTTTTATGCATATTCATATATTATTATTATTTTAAATGCCTATAGATATCTTAATGTGAACTTTATAATTTGTTGCTTGACCAACATTAACTGGAACCCTCCCAAATTATGGAACCTTATGTGTCTTTTTTGGTATGTCAAAATTTTTTGATACAACTTTATGTGTATTAGATTTTTCATAATTTTCAAACCAACCAAAAGTGATTTATTAAATTGAGAATATTTTTTATCTATAAAAATAATCAATTTTTTTTGAAAATGATTTTCTTACAATATTTGTGTTTTACAATAACTCTTAAATTAAACCCACTTCAACCATAATAATATTGGGTATGGGTGACCTTGAAAGAGGTTTTTAATATACTTGGGCCGATTGCATAGGGACCCATTAATAATTGAAAGAATAAACTATTATTTTATGGGGTTGTTAGTTTTAGCAAATGAGTGCAAAAACTTAACTTCAAGCTTCAACAAATGTTACCAAATAAATGTTTCAAAAAATGTTTTTGATAGTTCATATATTTTTTAATATTTATTTTCAACAATTTGTAAATATTTAAAAAAAAACTTTTAAATTATTTTCAATGGATAATTTTTGCAAATATTTATTGAAATTAATTAATACTAAAGTACTATTTCAAAATTTCCAAAAAACCTAGTGTAAAACACAAAGAAAATGTTGTTATTAATGTAAATAACATGGTGTATGAGGATGATGGTTCTTACACATTTTTTTTACAAGTGAGAGGGATCTTGCACCTATTGCTAAGGCATAACAACCTTGGAGAGAATTCTTAGTGTATTTATAAGGCAGGATACATTTAGTAATCAAGCTTACAAAAAGAGCCTTAGGGCGGAGGGTGTGAGATTGTAAGATCCCTAGGGCACAGGATGTAAGCCAATAAGATCTTTGAAAAATTTTAAAAATAAATAAAAACCATTGATTACCTCGGTTGCTTGGATCTCAAGCTTGGCCCTCATTGCTCACACACATAGCATGCATGGCCTTTTTACCTATACAAAAAAATCCCTACCACTCATAAAAAAAACAGATGTAATATTTTATTTCGCTTTTAGTTTCTTCATGGATATAGGGTTTAGGGTGCCTTCCAAATATATTAGGAAATTTCTTTCATAGAATTACATTTCCCATAAAATTTTATTAAAAAATTTAAATCAATTGTTTTCGGATTGCAAACTACATACATAATGGTAAAGGTAATATGGTCGGTCATTCCACTTCTTTAATCATCATGTAGGTTAGCAATTGAACGTGACAATTGAATGCACTAGGTTCGAGAGGAATTATAGTAGCTGTACAGGTAGGAGCAGTGAAAACATATGTAGCAGCAGTGGAGGCGCTCAGGCAAAAAATTAAAATAAAGACAGGTTGAATACTCAGAAACCATCACAAAATTATAAGTTTACAACACAGGCATCACTTATTATAGCTAATTCACTTATGGTTGACTGATATAGGAAAATTAAACAAAATATAATTAATTAATTAATTAATTTCTTTCTTTATCTTTTAAGTTCTGGGTGAGAATTAATTATGTTTCTGACTTCATTTTATCTCATTATTAAAAAAGATTAAGTACTGTACTGTGCAGCTTTCGACCTGTCGTAGCGGATGCCGGAGCTGACAGCTCCGGTAGTCTCGGGACTGCCGTAGCGGATGCCGGTCCGGCATCCCCTCCGGCATCCCTTCCGGCATCTGAGCGCGCGGCTCGGGAGAAGAAGGCGGCAAATGAAGAGCTTCGCAACGTCTCGTTGCAGTTCAAATTCCGCAGTCGCAACTGCTGCTGTTTTCTTTCCCTCTTTTGGATTTGGAGCACCCCAGTGGTGCTTTGCGGGGATCGGAGAGACAAGATGCGAAACGCGAGCTTCTTAGATTGAGGTTTCTGAACAGGAAAAAAAAACAAAGAAAATGGAGAAGATTTCAGTCACAGTAAGGGTGCGGCCTCTGAGTAAGGCGGAAGCAGCTAAAGGAAGTCCGTGGAAGCTTGGTCCCAATTCCATCGCACTCTGCAACGCTTCTGGTTCTTCAATTTCTGGCCAGTCCTACACTTTTGGTTAGTGTTTCTTTTCATAATACCAAAAGAAAAAAAGAAAAGAAAACCTTTTCTTCCTTCCTTCCTTCCTTCCTTCCTCGTGCATTGATTCTCTGAAATATGATTTGCGTGTTCATTCTGAACTCTCGTGGCCAAACTTGCACATATTTGTTTGAGCATATAGTTGTCAGGAGTTCGATTGGTAGCTATGTATTGCATCTGTATTGAGGCTCTGGAATTTCTCTGAAGTCTCACAATCAAAGAAGCAATCTTCCCGCACTCAACAGGAAGCGCATTAACCTCTTTTTGTCCATTAGAATTTTGCACAGAATGCGGCTGTTCTCTGGACCTGCACAACTCTAGGTTTTACAGGGAACTCTAGGTTATCCAGCATGAACATCCATGCTGGACTGTGCAACCAATGGTCTTCTTCATGGTTTTCCACATTGGCTATGCTTTTGGAATGCAGACAGAGTATTTGGATCTGATGCAACAACACTTGAGATTTATGAAGCACATACCAAAGACATCATTGGATCAGCTGTACAAGGCTTCAATGGTTAGCTTTCTGTCCTGAGATTGATTCCCTTTCTCTTCCTTGTGTAGTGGGGCCATGCAGACCAAGCAAGCTAGCAAATTTGTATACCTTGATTGTACTGTTGGTAACAAAAGGTCATGTCCATTCATAGCTGCTTATCTAAGTTTGTGGCTTTTCTTTCTCTCTCTCTCTCTCCCCAGGCACAGTGTTTGCATATGGACAGACAAGTAGCGGAAAGACCTATACCATGCGAGGGTCACCTCAGGAACCCGGTATCATTCCCTTGGCTGTCCATGAAGTCTTCAGAAACATCCAAGCTGTAAGTTTCCTTCCTTCCAGACTTAAAGAGAAGTGTCAGCAATATGGGTGTCTTCTTTTTCTTCTTCTTCTTTGTGACAATGCTAATGATCAAAACATGCTATTGAATTGTGCAGGTCAACACCCGTGAGTTTCTGTTGCGTGTTTCGTACATGGAGATTTACAATGAGGAAATCAATGATCTGTTGGCTCCAGAGGCACAAAAGCTACAGATCCATGAAAATGTTGAGGTACACAAAATCTAATTATAATGAAATCCTTTTTCAGGCTCCATAATGCACTTTCAATGCTAGTTGCATCAAGTTAAATGTAAATCTATACATTGAAGAGGGGTGGATGACAACAATGTAATTACCTTTGTTCTGTGTTCATTGTCCACAGCGAGGAATTTTTGTAGCAGGCTTAAGAGAAGAGATCGTGGTCAGTCCTGAGCAGGTCCTGGAGCTCATGGAATTTGGTGAAAGTATGAACATATTCCTCATCCAAAGGTTCATATCATTGTTGATTGTCATCAAGTATTTCTTCACTCATGTTTGAGATTCCCTTGGGTAACTGATTTCACTCCAATTAGGTGAAAATCTACTGATTAAATGATAGTTGAAGAATGTTCATATACATGCATCCCTGAGTTGATGCAGATCACCGGCATGTGGGAGAAACGAATATGAATGTGTACAGCAGCAGGTCACATACGATTTTCCGCATGGTAGGCAATTGGGCATTCTCATGGTATTGTCTTGAAGATCTAAACCTGGTACATCAGCCTGGTTAGGTTTGTGGGTTGTGTGACAAGTGCAGTTTCAAACATCACCTTCTGCAGGTGATCGAGAGCAGGGACAGGAGTCAGGATGACCCTTGTGGCAACAATTCTGTGCAAGTCTGTGATGCTGTCAGGGTTTCAGTTCTGGTAAGGCCTTGTATCAATTGGCTGTCTAAGTTTGAATCTTCCGTCAAAAACCCACTTTGGAACTGGTCTATTATGATGGAATGTTCTGCTTTGGAGGATGGGGTTTGTTGCACCTGAAAATCGGCCTAACAGTTTTTCATACAACCTGTTGCTGTGTGAGCAGAACCTGGTGGACTTGGCAGGTTCCGAGCGTGTTGCCAAAAGTGGTGCAGAGGGAGCTCGATTGAAAGAAGGCACACATATTAACAAGAGCCTGATGACACTAGGGACAGTGATCAACAAACTCAGTGAAGGCATACAGAAACAGGGGTTAGTGTCCTGTGAAGCCTGTTGTGAACCAAATCTTGTGGTGTTGCCTAAGCCTCAGGGAACAATGCAGATTTTTAGGATGTGAATAATTGATGGAGAGGATCCTATTTGTGCTTCAGACTGTGTGCAAGGCATTGATGAGACAGCAGTATTTAGCTATTTTTCAGAGTTGGTCATGTTTGTTTTCTCTTAGCAGTGGCCATGTACCCTACCGCGACAGCAAATTAACAAGAATATTACAGCCAGCTCTGGGGGGCAATGCGAAAACAGCCATTATTTGCAATGTCACACCTGCACTGGTAAGAGTGACTCTTCTTCTTTATGTGGGTCCTTCCTTGGATCTCAGGGTCATACGACATGTGACTAATACAGGTTTGCTAAGGATTGGAAGGCTTTCATGAATTATTGTTTCTGAAATGTATCTCTGGTTTGTAGGTACACACAGATGAAACTAAGGGGACTCTCTATTTTGCAAGTAGAGCCAACCGTGTCACCAATTGTGCTCAAGTAAATGAGGTGAGGTGCATGCTTGCTTCCACTATGGGGGTACATTGCTATGTTTTGCTGATTACATTTTCTGGACATCAATTTGAAGTTGAAACAAGTGGTGCCATTGAAATTGTGTAATGCAGATTATGACAGATGCAGCCCTGCTAAAGCGTCAAAAAAAGGAAATTGAAGAGCTCCGGACAAAGTTACAGGTACAGTCCCTGATCTGTGAATTATCTCTCTCATGATATCTGTTTAACCTATGCCCTATACTGAAGCATGGTGCATTCTGATCACAGGAGTCACACTCAGAGCACTGGGAGGAGGAAATTCTTCACCTACGAAATGCTTTGCTGAAGGTAAAGTTGTAATAAATGTCAAAGTTCTGTACTTGAGCAATGTTTAGAGACTGTGTTTGTTGAAAACATTGCAGTGGCTTGTTTTGACAAGAGGTGAGTATGTGTTCATCATGTTTTCTGTCCTGGCTTTCAGACTGAACTTGATAGAGAGAGAATGGCTTTAGAGCTGCAAGAAGAGAAGAAGGCACAAGCTGAGCGTGAGCGCCGGTTAAGGGAGCAGGAACAGAAGATTGAGAACCTCAGCACCATGGTCATTAACTCTGCTGTGGATGATCGGGACTTTGATAAGCGGAGCAAAAAGGTTCACCACAGAAAACTATTCTGATATGATTTTCTAAAAACAAGTTTGTTATGAGAGTACAGCACTGGTATCAAGCACTTGTGGCAATGCAGATCTTTACCTCATAACAGTTTTATCTACTGCTGTTTTTCAGAACAATCGACGTGAAACATGGTGCCCACGAATTCCTGCAGAAGCTCCTGACAATGTTGAGGTGCATATATGCAGTGCCTCATAGGCTGGTGCCCCTGTGGAAACCTTAGTAGCTGCATGACTTAGCTCTTTGTTGAATGCTTGTGAAAATTGCATAAATAGCTTCCTGTGGAGTAGGCACGTTTCTGTTGTAGAGATATGCAAGATAGGATGTTCTTGATGGTGGAATGTACAATTGTCCCTTTGACACACATGCAACCATTAAATCCTTTTATGGATCTCTTTTGCAGTTCCATGAGATGATGAAGCCATTTCAGAAGGAGGTTTCTCGGGGGCCTTTTGGTCCTTCAGTCCTTCCGACAAAGAGGGAGAGGCAGCTCTGTTTGCCTCCTCCATTTGAGAAGCTCTGTGAGGAAGAAGACACCATTCTCTCATCTTTCAAAGAGGAAGAGGAAGACGGGGCTGTTGAAACTCCAACTATGGAAGCTTATAGTGACTCGGACAATACGTTCTTGGAGCCTGATCTGGTCAATGTAGGTGAACGGCGAAGAAGAGCATCAGTAGATAAAGAGATCACACTTGAAGTGAGTTGTGAATCCTCCTCTTTGTTGCACAAGCAGCTTAAGCTGAGCTCTCGGTATTCATCTAGCTCAGCTCTTGGGTTGCTGGGGATTGCTTGTGTGATTCAAGAACTGCTCTGAGGCTCTTATAAGTGCTCTGTTGAAACTTTCAGTCTGATCAATGAGCTCAATAATTTGGGGGGAATGTAGGACTAGTACAAAGAGGATATAGAGACATGGCCATTGAGAGACACTGCATGGGAAACATTTTGTTTATCTATTTTTAAGTGATGATCTGGCACGGATTTTGCAGCTTAAGCAGGAGATCGGTTATCTACAAGCACAATATGATGACCTCCAGTATGACAGTGCACTTAAGGTGAGAAGTACACCTTCTTGGCCATGATCCAGGCTTGGAATTTATGGTCCCTTTAGATGGGCAACTGTTCCAACAGTTCATCTGTTCTTGTCTGACTCAATTGCATCAAATTCTGTGCTATTGTTAAGTACTGGCATTTCTTTGGCAGATGCAGGAAAAGATGATTGAAATTGAGGAGTTAAAGAAGGAATTGGTCAATGCCCAAATGGCTGCAAGCAAGGCCCGAAAGCTGGATGATAATTTCCTGCAAGCTCCTGAGGTGCAGAGAAGAGTTAGAAGCTTGGATGGTTGTGAAGCTGATTCCAGCCTCAAGCAGCTCAGAGCTCAGGTATATTATAATATGTGATCCTGGCAGCAAGGTGATGAGTGTGTGGAGACTTTGCTTGAGTAGCCTATTCAAATAATTTGTTGACTATAATTTTTAGGCTTTACCGTTTTCATAAGGGCAATGTAGTGTTTGGTTTTTGGCAATTACAGTTTGTTGGTCTACATCAATCTCAGAAACATCAGCAAATGATTTACTTCTCCATATTGAAGTTCAAGAATTGACATCGCTCTCAGATATCAAAGTGGATGTTAGCAGGTTCGGAATCTGGAGATGGAGAAAACATACATGCAGAAGGAGTTGGATGGTCTCACAGAAGAGGCAAATTGTCATGCCATCACAGCACGAGAGTATCTTGAGGAGGTAGAATGCAGTTCCTCAAGGTTTTGGAGTCTTGTCTAATAAAGATAGGTGCTGGGTAGCAAAACAAAGTAAGAAATTCCTACAGCAACTCCACCTGGAGAGATCTAAGGACTGATACATTGGTTTTTCATGAAGTGTAATCCGTCAGGCAGCATTTGTGCAGCTTCAAAATCTGGAGCTGGAGAAAATTTCCATGCAGCAGGAGCTGGATAGTCTGACAGATCAGGCTAAGGTCCAGTCAATTGCTGCAGAAGACTCTCTGATTATGGTAATAATATGTTTTCCCCTTGCGCCCTCTCAGACAGTTCATGGGTGCACCTTTCACAACTTCAAATGCTGACCGTCAGATTCTGCTTGTGAGTAGGTGAAGAAAGAGCTGCATGACACAAGGAAAGAAGCTGCCATTGCACAGCACCAGCTCAGTTTGGCCTTGGTTGAGATTAAAAGGCTGCAAAATGAGAATGAGAAGGCATTGACACTGCAAACAGAGTTGATTTCCTCCTTTGACGAACTAAAATGCGAAGTGGAGGCTGGCATGTCTATAGCAGATTCTCTACAATCAACATTTGCAGAGACCACTCAATCTTTTGCACTCTACCAGAGATACTTCCAGGCACAGCCCATGAACCCGAACTTTCCATTAGATAGGGTGCTTCCCTGCACATGTCCTAGTTCTCCTAATATGTGCCTAACTGTATTTTGTTGTGCATTTAGGATGCTCTGTTGGATGTCAAATTATCAAGCTCCATTTTAAATGAAACGTCGGAGCAACCTCAGAACAGATTTACAGCACTGATGAAGGAGCACACAGCATTACAGTTGGCCCTTGAAGCAGTTCAGAATCAAAGAGACACCTTCTGTAAGGCTTCCAAGTCAGCAGACAAAGAATTAAAGGCCTTTGAAGTGGAGGTCAGGAAGCAACAAGGAGAACTTGAACAGGCTGAGGCAAAGTTGGAATCTGCAAATGCAAAGATTCTGGGTGCAACCAATGAAGTGGTGAAACTACAGGAACTTTTGTTGCAGCGAGACAAAGAGTTTCAAGTGCTTGAGCACAATCTCAAGGATTTAGAAGCCAAAGCCTTTGCATCAACAGAGGATGTAGAGAGGCATTCCCTTGAACAGAGAGTAAAGGTTTTGGAGCAAGCCCTCCAAGAGGCTGCAACTGAGAAGGCACACATGATTCAGAAGGGTGAGACAATGCAGGTAACTATCCAGGTGCTTGAGGGAGAAAGGGATGCACTCATAGAGACATCCAAGCAGGCCCAAGCTGACATGGATCGCCTTCAAGGAAAGCGCAGGCAAGAACTCAAAGAAGCTCAGAACAAGCTGGAGTTGGCACAAACTGACACTCTTGCAGTGGTTGAGCAATTGAGAGTCATGGATTCTTTTTTGGCACAAAAAGAGGTGGAATCCCGAGCACTTCAGCAAAAGTTTCAGGCTGTTCAAGCAGAAAATGAGTTGATTCGAACTGCCATGGCAAAGAGTGCATCTGAGTGGGACACAGGCAAGCAAATGCATGCTGAAGAGAAGCTTGCTTTCAATCAGAAGGAAGAAGAGCTGGTAAGCTGTCTTCAAGTTGTGGAGGGAAAGAGAGAGGTCTTGGTGGGAAAATGTGAGCAAGTGCAGACAGAGATGGAACTTCTTTATGGAGAACTTGACAGCCAAGGCCATGAGCTTGTGGAAGCCAATTGGAGAGTGCAGTCTGCACTTTTGGAACAGAACAGTATCATGTTTACTTGCACAGCTGACAACTGATAGCATTCTGTTTAAGAAGTGCAGATTGCAGTTTCCTATCAGCTCCTGGCTTTGGCTGTCAAGTTGTCCATAAAGATATTCCATCTCTGTCTGTGCTTGCATTCATTTTTAGTTGTGCAAGTGCAGATTGCAGTCTTCTGTATCAGAAGTTTCATTAAGGGGATGTTGTGGAAGATTCTGATGTTTTGTGTTCCCATGATAGGACCCCAATGCCAAGTATGAGCATTCAACAGCTGAGGGAACAGCTATCTCTGAGTCACCAGAAGTGAAACTTGCAGAGGCTGAACATGTGTCACCTGTTTTAAGTCAAGAAAAGGAAATAGCAACTGAGAATGCAGAGAGAGCAGCTGAGGAGATGGCATCCTTGAGAATCAAAGTGAAAGTTCTTGAGCATGAACACAGCATACTGGTATATTCATGACTTCAATGAAGTACATGCACTCCCTTGATGTCAGGTCATTGGTTTTGGAGTGATCTTTAGATTAATGAATTCTCCAAATGCTTTCAGGAAAATCAACAAGTTTGAGAAGCAGTTTTCATTGACATGCTATGGTGGGATGTCAGTGAGTGGAGATCTCTTCATGGTCTACTTCTCTAATTTGATGCTGTTTTCATATACTACACTGAATCTTGGTTATGCAAACAGGTTGAAAAACTTGGTAAAAGTGAAACTTCTCTGCAAAGTACTGAAGCATTAATCGCTGAAGCAGCTCAAGAGATGGAGAAGCTCACACAGGTCAGCATGTATTCCTTGCAAACCATCACCTTTTCATTTTATCTAGTGCAAGGGACCATCATGATGCGCTATTTTTCTTCAGCTTTGTATGGCAAGGATGAGTGGGAACAGATAAAAGAGAGCAGCTTTCTGTGCCCATGTCCAAAAGTTGTCCATGTAGTTATCATGCTTAAATGCTTCCTATTGTTAGTTTCACAGGAGCTTCAAGCCACAACTGCAGAAAAGATTAGTGCAAAAGCAGAATTGGAAGCACTTCAGGAGGAGAAGCTTCGTCTTCAAAGAGAGGAGGATGCATTGAAAGCAACAGTAGCTTTGGCAGAGACAGAGAGAATGCTAATCAAGAAACAAAATGATGAGGCTCAAGAAGAGCTGAAGGCACTTGATGAAGAGTTGGCAAGGCAGAGGCGGGACAACGAGGAAGTAGTTAGTGCATTGGAGGAGGCAAATTCTGCAGCTGCTCAAGCCGCACTGGTCACAAAGGAATTGCAATTGAGGTTGTCTGAGACAGAAGACAGACGGCAATTTCTTGAAAAGGAGATTGTACATCTCAAATCAGAGGCAGCTGCTGCCAAGGCAGATTTGGAGACAAGAACTTGTGAGCTCCAGTTGGTGGAGAAGAACCTGGAGCTGGCAAGGTCTGAGTGTAGTAGTTCTAGGGTTGAAAATGAAGAAATGGGCACACTTTTATCTCAGAAAAATGCAACTCTTGAGATGCTTTCCATTGACATGCAGAACCTTGAAACACAGTTTGCTGCTGTGAAGCAAGAGTTGGCAGTCAGAGTGCATGAACTGGAGGAATCTGTGTTCAAAAATTCTGAAGAGAAGCTTGCCCTTTTGAAGAAGCAGGAGCTGTTGCAATCCACTCTTAGGAAGGTGGAGGGAGAGAGAGATGATTTGCAAAAATCATGTGAAGTTATACAACATGACATGAATAGACTTGCTGAAAAGATGGAGCAGCAAGAAACCCAGCTCACAGATAGGATATCAGAGCTTGTAAATGAAAACTCAGAGATGGAGGGTCTTAAGCATAAACTTGAGATGCAGCAAGTGGAGCTGAGTGAGATTGAAACCAAACTAGCTCGAGCAAACCTGGAGATTGATGATCAGGAAAAACAGTTGGCAGCAGTTCACTCCATTCTGTCGGAGAACTCCAAGGAGCAAACTTTACTACAAAAGAACATTGAACAGTTGGAAGCAGAAAAGGTTCGTGGTCCTTGCATGATGTTGAGAACTTAATGTAACAAGATCCATGGTAAAGTCTTGCAACATAATGTCAACAATCTCTTTGGTACACTATTGTGTTTGACTGATATTGATGTTTGGTTCAGAAAAGTATAAGAGTGGCACCCAACTGAAGTTCTGAATTGGGTCTGATAAGTTGTTGTGTGAGTTACAGTGTGCAATGAAAAAGACCTTGGCAGAGAGGGAAGCAGAGCTGGTAGTGCAAAGATCAGCTACAATAGAGGCAAATAACAAACAGGAGGTGAGTTGGGTGCATATCAATTAAGTTCAGCAGTTTGCTTATTGCCACATAGGTATTGCACTAAGTAATTTGTAGAGCAAGTATGTATCTTGTGCAATGCACCTTATGCTCAGAACTTTTATTTGTTTCTGCATGTGGTTTCAGGTGCAGAAACAGTTGCATTTCACAGAGGCAGCTCAATTGAGGTCAGACATCCTGGTGCTCCGCAAGGAGTTGAATGCTGCAAAGTCAGCTCCAGCTGCTCTGGAAAAAGAACGTGATGGACTGGGAAAGGAGCTTGAGAAGCTAAAAGTCAAGATGAAAGACATTGAGGCCAAGCTTAAATCAACCTTGATTGAAAAAAGCAAAGTTGAGGTAAAATTGTTTGAGCTTTCTCCAGAAAATCATGTTCTTGAAGTCTCCAGATTCTTTGCTTTGGTTATGCTTATTTCTTCCATGTGGAGGCTTTTGCTGATTCTTGCTGCTGGATTTGGGTTTACAGGCCGAGAAAGTGAACATAGATCGGGAATTGAAGCAGCTGCGACAGAGTACAGCATTGCTCAATAAGCGTGAATCTATTGTTGACAAACGGCGGGAATCTATAGCAACTGGTCTCAACAAAACTAAGGCCCAGTTGTCAACTGCAGAACATGCCTTGCAGATGAAAACTATTGAACTTGAGAAGACTTCTTTTGACCTGCAGCTTTTACAGGTGCAAACACCTAGACAAGGCTTGGTTGTTTCTCCAGTCCACCATGGAGTTTAACCTGGTTGTGTGGTCCTCCACTTAATGAGAATTGACTCTCTCTGCCATGGTTGTGTTCTGGCTCTCTTATTAGCTTCCCATTGAATCTAATTTGGGCATGCTTCGTTTGGCAGGACACATATGCAAAACTTGAATTTGCAATGTCTGAGATGGAATGTGACTTGACAGCTGTCAAGGAGAAACTTGCTGAGGCAGAGATGGCAATTACTGTCCTGGGTCAAGAGAAACAATCTGCAGCTGATGGCATGGAGAAGGTTGCCAAAGACTTAGAAGTGGCTTTGGAGCAGCAGAGAGTTACTGCTGCTGAATTAGAAGCTCTGCAAGCAGAACAATTGTCACTGGTATTTAATTCATTCACATGCTAAAATCATCATATCTTTCATGTCAGTGGCTTATGAAGGATAACATAATTCAGAATTCTAAAAGAGCCAATGCATGAACAAAAGCCTAATTCTAGGTGGTATCTGATTTTTATGGGCAGATGTGTTCTTGTTGCAGATGTAGCAAGAGGGGTTCATTATTCTTCTTGTATGTGGAGAATTGTTGCTATATCATGTCATGTGGTGTGCTTTTGATAACACTTCACTCCTTGATCCAGGTACTGAAGCTGCAGGATTGTGGAACTGCATCCAAAGATGCTGAAAAACTGGCAAAGGACCTTGCTTTGGAGAAAGACAAGTTGACCCAGGTGAATACAAAGAGAAGATGCTAACTTAAAGGTTCAGAACAATGTTATGCTAGAGAATCATCAAAGAAACAATTCTAGCTCAAAATGATTGGTGTTGATAGACTGGTTTCTTTTACCCGCCAACCTTGGGCCAGACTTTCCTTTTGTGACATCATCAAAAGAGAATTTCTTTTGCACAGATATCTTATTCTGAGGTTGATCCAATGGACTTATGTTTGTACTCATGATGGACACGGAGACTGTTGACACATAGATTCTTGACATTTGTATTGTTGGTATATGTGTGCAGCAACTTACAGATGCATTTTTTGAGTTTGAGGATGAGAAAGCAGCATGGGCTTTACTGAGAAGCAATCATGATGCAGAGTGCCAAAGACTTGACCAGGAGATAACAAAACTTATCAACCAGCTTGATCAGGTCGGTTATCCAGATGCATTCCATATTTCCAATGCATGGGGAACCTGTTACAATGCTCTTGAAGCTTACTTTGGTTTTAGTGAGATGTTGACATGTTCTTGAATTTGTATCAGCTCCAGAAATCTTACAAAGATGCAATTACCGCAAAAGACTGTCTACAAGAACAAGTGGTGAAATTGGACCAAGGACTTCAGGATAGTGCCATAATAATTAGCCATAATGAGAAACAGGTATGTACTTCACTGCTAACAAAGTGATAATGAGGTTGATTGCATAACAAATGGGTCAATTTTAGAGTGCTTGCATTCATCTCATGCAAAGGTTGTTTGTGAATAATTTGTTCACATGTACACTGTCAAACAGCTCAAGGAACTAGAAGAGGCTGCTGTCAAAGCAGAAGACTATTTCCAAGAACAGCTGTGCAAGCTGAATCAAGCGCTGCGAGAAAGTGCTGAGAACTCACTTTTGCTTGAGCAACAGGTATATGCCTTCACGGTTCCAAAATATGCGTGGCATTCAGTTTTTCTGTTGGCTGTGGATTTTCAGAGCTGTGCAGAGAATTTTAGGGAATCTTTGCTTACAGTTCTTTTAAAGCTGACTTTGTTTGCAGAATGTTGACATGTTCTTGGATTTGTATCAGCTACAGAAATCTTACAAAGATGTAGTTACTGCAAAAGACTGTCTACAAGAGCAAGTGGTGAAATTGGAGCAAAAACTTCAGGATAGTGCCATAAAAATTGGCCATAATGAGAAACAGGTATATTCTTTGTTGCTAACAAAGTAACTAGGAGGTTGATTGCATAACAGATGTTGTTCACATTCATCTCATGCAACAAATGCTTGTGATTAACTTTTTCACATGGACACTGTCAAACAGCTTAAGGAACTGGAAGAGGCTGCTGTCAAAGCAGAAGATTCTTTCCAAGAACAAATGTGCAAGCTGAAGCAAGCACTGCAAGAAAGTACTGAGAACTCACTTTTGCTTGAGCAACAGGTATATTCCTGCACCTCCTTGAAATACTGTTCAGATTTTATTATTGGCTGTTTCAGCTGTGCAGAGAATTTGCATGTGCAGTGTCCTAAAACAGTGCATGGTGCAGGTTAAGGAGTTGAGCACCAGTCTTGAAGACCAGCAAGAGTGCCAGAGAAAGCTGGAGGAAGTGATTGCTTTTGAGAAAGAAAAACTTGAGAGTAGCCAGGTAAATTGCAAAGACCTGGAGGAGCAGATTGTGTATGCAAACTCCACACTGAAAGGAGAACATGATGCGAGAATGAAGCTTTCTGAGGAGGTACTGCAGCTGAACGAGATGCTTGAGCAGAGTATGGCTGAAATTGCTCGAGCTCCATGTGCTGAACACGTTTTTGCACTGGTTGGTACCAATTTCCTGATTCTGAGTCAGGACAGACATTTATGTCCTGACTATTATCTCTGTACTTAGGTTAGTTTGTGGATTCCCTGCATCTGTGCTTTGTGACAGACTTTTTGACTTTTTTTTGTTTTTCATGAAGGAGCAAAAGCAACAAGAGCTTGAGGACTATCTTCTTAAACTGGAAGCAGATTGTAGAAATAAAGGGCAAGCAGCCTCCTTGGCAGAAAGTCAGGTATGCTTCAAACTTCACCAGTGGCATTTATACATAAAGTGCACAATGGAACTTTGACTAAGAGTTTCTGACAGGGAAACATTTGAGATCATGATGAATCTTGTTTGATTTTCCAAATTTAAGTTTTTTAATACCCAGAATTGCTGTATCTGTTACATCTTTCTTGTTGTGGAGGGACACTACATTGACACACAGAGGCACAAGCTACAAGGATCCAATCAGTTTGTTCTCACTTTACAGTTCCTTCACAGGTGGAAAAGCTTCAGCTACAGCTGCGCAGTGCCATCGGTGTCAAGGAAACACTTTTATCAGAGCTTGATAATGCTGGAATGAATATCAAGACACTTGGTTTGGAAGTTGATGAGCTTCAAGCACAACTAGACAAAGTTAGCTCAGAAAGGAAGTCCTTGAGACTGCAGACTGCAGAGTTGAACTCACGGTAAAAGAGAGTATCCCATTTCAGCATTTCGCACTTTTTTGCTGTGCATGGGTTTCAGGTTGAGAAGCATCAGATGACCTTGTCATCTATTCTATAACCTCACCATTTTCTGACACCTAATCCTCAAGATTCTGCATTCTGATGTTAGAATGGAGGAGCTCAACAAGCAGCTTCAAGACAGTATGAAGGAGCTCAAACAAGCACAAGACAAAGGATCTCTTCTGGAAAAGGTAGGCCTTCTCAACATCAAACATTTCACAAAACTCAGACCTTGCCCTAAAACAGTTTTGTTGCCAAAACACATGATAGTGTTTCAACATGTTTTGTTCAAGGGTGACAAACCTTTCAATATACCTTAAATTTTGCTCAACTTTGACTGCAGGAAAATGATGACTACTTCACTCAAAATTTAAAGCTTGAAGTAGGATTGGATGCTGTACGCAACCGAATGGAAGTATTCCAGGGCCGTTGGGAAGATGCAGAGGTGGACATAATAGAGCTCAAAGAACAGCGACAGAATGCAGAATCTAGTCTTGCAGCATCTAGGTTAGAAGTTGTGGAACTCCATGTGGAGGTTGAGGATCTCAGGTATACCCTTCTGAACTTGTATGTGGAAAACTCATACATTGTAATTTCCACATTAAGTCCTGACACATCTCCATGTAGTGTCATAATCTGTCTCTCCCATGTATGCAGAAGGCAATGTCAAAATTGTGAAGATGAGCTTCAAATGGTGAAGAGGAATGAGTCAAGACCAGAGAAAGAATTAGAGAGACAAAAGCAGTTGGCTGAGGTCATCTCCCAGAATGAGACATTGCAGCTGCAAGTGAGGAAAGCAGAGCAAAATAATAAGGTTTGGCCAAGAAACTGAACTAAATTGACATGGGCATTGAGAATTGCTTGTTACCTTGTTTCTTTGATCTCAATTCTCCATCTATGATTTATGAGGCTCCAACATCTCCAACTTGCCTTGAGAACATAGTTCATTTGGGTTAACACAGAGGTTGAAGGCTCTTGAGTCTTTTGACTTCATTCTACGACTGAGTTTATGAGTTCAATGACTTGCAGATAACAATTTTTTGTTTGATTGCAGGCACTCTGGGAAGAGATCAGAAAGCTTCAAGAGATCCTCAAGACAAAGGAAGCAACCATAATTGATCTTAAGGTACTCATTGTTCATGCTTGTACATATCCATCCTGGACCTTGATAGATTGTGCTTGCATCAGTTTGCCATTTTCAATGCTGTACTTCCGATAAACTTCACATTGTGGCAGGATTGATTAAGCCAGAAACAATACATATATTATGACAGCGTGCAATTTAGAAACTGTAAGAGCACCACTAATCCTCTCTCAAGCAACTGCATCTTAGAGTAATAGTATTCAATACTGAGGATCAAAGTGTTGCCTTTGTCACTGCCTCCTTAATGACCTGCAGGCTAATTTGGATAAGCTGGAGGGACAAACAGCAAAGTTTGAGCTGGAGCTGGTTTCTGAGCGGGGTGAGGTCTTAAGTGGACAGAAACTTGGAGCAACTATGATACCACCAACAACATCAGCCAAGCCCAACAAGGAAATCCAAATGGCAGATGCACCACCTGCTGTGGGAAAATCAGTTCAGGAACTTAAGATGCAGGCATGTGCTATTCATTGATTCCCGCTTGTGTGTTGTGATTGTGGCAAATAATTTAGTGATTGTTCAGAAAAGATGTTTTGGGAAGCTCTGCATAGAGGTCTTGATTTTATGTACAATTTCTGAATACAGCCATCAATCCATTGTGATGATAATTTCAGCCCATCACAAACTACAATGCTTTGGGTACTGAAAATCTCAGACTGTAATTTTGAGTGCAGACTGGTAGACTGTTCAAGAAGTTGCAGATGTCAAGAGGCCTTGGAAATGATCTCTACACATCCAATGCTTGTGAAGATCCTCCACCACCATCGGCAACTCTCCAGTCTCGTCCAGAGGCTTTGATACTCCCGGTATGTACTATGTACCTCTCCCTGCTTTATTCACTCACTCACTCACTCACTCCAATATGCTTCTCAAGATCAACGTATTGAGTTTCTTGATCAACTTCCAGGCAAAAGTCACGTATGAAGAGGTGATTATTATGATGAGTCTGTGTCTTGATTTGAGAGTGTGGATCTTGGCCTTTTCCCGTAGGCCATAGCTTTCGTACTCACTGCTTGTATTAGTCATGGGCTGTTTTGAGGAGCAAAACAGATTGAAACAAACAGAAGTTTTGTGTTCAGGTGCGAAAGAAGCCACACACCGAATCAAGCGCTGCAGTGGCAGCTGAAGCAAGATCTTTCAGCACTGGGGATAATAATCTGAACTCTTTATCATCAGGCTTCATTGCAAGGCGTGCGGTTCTCAATCCCTTGAATCAGCAGCACCAGAATAAGGGACCATCAGCTCCTCCAATTCAGACGATGAGCTGGGAGAAAAAACCTCAACAACCCAATGCTCCATTGAGCTCAAAGCTTCCAATGCATACACCAGCCTCTGCTGGCTTCAGGAGCTCTCCTCCAGCATCGGATAAAGAAAATTTCTAGATTCTAGTATTATCATGATCAGATTTAGCAAGTTCTATGTTGCAGGATGTGATGGCTCCTTTCCTCTTGCTCAATCTTGCTCATGAGATTGCAGGTGG
>Ga0116227_10003975_pt1 | contig 32394 bp, 24 predicted proteins | sample S1TSphgellanicum_FD_89693 | JGI IMG/M metagenome (GOLD analysis project Ga0116227, IMG submission 89693) | Host-associated microbial communities from peat moss isolated from Minnesota, USA - S1T2_Fb - Sphagnum magellanicum MG | ecosystem: Host-associated > Plants > Peat moss > Unclassified... | reverse complement strand
TTCTAAATCCCACACTTTTGCCACACCTCTAACCCATAAATTTCCCATGTCTTGCTACAGATTTGTCACATACAGTCCATGATACGAATCATCAAAAGCGTGGCAACAGTGAGGAAAATCTATGGGAAAAACGTGGAAAACTACTCCAAATGTTGTAGTGTGTGTACTGGACACATAAAAGGATCGTAGATGGCTGCATCTGCCAAGAATGATCAAATGATAATTCATGACTTAAAATACTCTGCATGTTTCTGAATGTAATTTTGCAGCCTTATGCATCATGACAGGGTACAGAAGCTCCAGACCGGTGCACATCATGATTCAGCTATTACCCAGCAGCTAGTGCCACTGCTGCTCCCAAATTTCAAATTGAACACTTTCTAATATTAACCAAGCCCCTAGCTAAATGTTTGGTCGAATTGGTTGCACATACACAAGATTTGGCTTGCAACAAGAACGTCATACCCTAGTTATACGAATTCCTCTAAATTTGAGAAGTATTTGGCTCATGGCACCCAGTATTCAATATGGTGGGTTTATCATGCTTCTAGCCATCTTGATGCTGTTTTATCAAATCATAGTAAGATGGAATTAACTAGTACTCCAGCTACTACTGTCCAGAGATGCTCAGGATGCATATAATTCGCCTGCAAAATTAGCATGAATTCTATGATACTCGGTCGCAACCTGGACAAGGGTGCTCCATGAACCTTGCGTTGGCTCGATCAAGTCAGAAATTTAAAGTAGCTTGTTGTCCATCAGCAGGTCTGGCCAATCGAACAATGAATCCTGAAAAATGTTAGCCTTATCACCAGCATTGTGTACTAGCTGCCAGTGGTCATGGTGTTTAAGATCAGGACATCCTTCTGGGTCGTATAATGTAAGACCTCCAGCAATATTAGATGTGACGGTCCTCAAGATGTAGGTATCGATCATGTCTACACTAGTACTCTGATCATCATTTCCCAAAGCTTTCCGGTCTTGATCATCATGACAGCAGCTTCCTGGCATGCTAGAATCACTCGAGATTGCTTCAAGGCTTTCCAGATCGGCGCCAGAGCTGTTAGCGGGCTCTGCAATATCATGCCTGCAGGATGATCCTGCAGCAAGTTCTGGCAAAGTAGAGAAACGTTTTGCAGTCACGTCGACGGCCAGTCCTTTGTCTTCAACAGCAGCTGCTGCTTCTGTAGCTGTCGATAGCAAACATAAAGCTGAGACACCATTCTCAGGTGTTACCAGTCCCGCAAGGTCCTCCTGCTGATCACCGTCTTTCATCCCTGAAGCATTAGCTGTTGAAGCCGTTTCTCGCCCCAGCTTCATCTCAGGACATGCAGCTGGTGCGGCTGCCGCTTCATCCGGCGTTGCAGTAATTTTGGATAATTGATCAGGATGGTTCAGTGCCATGAGATCATCAGACACTTCGGCTAGACACGCTGCAGCAGCTGCCGCAGGTGGTGGCACATGAGGCAGCTGGACTCTTTTTTGTTTCTTGCTCATGGAGCTGCAGGTATGAGTACCAGAATAGGTGACTTCAAAGAGGGAGGGATCCGCGTCTGTGGGCTGCACCTTCTTCTTTGCATTGCACTCCTTCTCACTGCACTTGTAGTATCCTCTGTTACATATACAGCACACCTCATGAACAACCGATTCGTTCATCAGCAGCCTGCAGCTGTAAGGAAATGAAGCCGAGTTGCAGTGGAGAAGACTCTACAATAACTAGAAGATCACATACACACTACAAGGGAAGGTGATTTCTCTCACACAAAAGCCGTGGCTCTTAACACATGTGTGAGATAAACTTAGTGGTTTCATTCATTACAATGTACAATATGTGCCTTTATTTTGCCATAATTATAGTAAAGCACTCCCAAAAATTTCATAGTGTATTTCGAGCGCACATTAAAATGGTAACATTCACTGTACTACACCAGAGGGATCTTAGGTTTTTTTATTAAAGAGGAACATTCATTATGTTGCTTTACGCTTGGGAAGGCTCTCGAACGAGGGCGTAACCAGAATGCGGGCACCACCTTGGCCTGGCCCCATATCCTTATTCTAGTAACTTCCCTGACCTCAGGCCTTACATTGACAATTTGACATTAGGTAATGGCAAATATTAGAAAGTAGCAAGAGTTTTAGTACTACTATGGATGATATCAATTTCTTTACCTGCAAAAGTTTGCATTTTGAATGCTTTTCTTTCCGTATTTCTTCCAGCCTCGATGTCCATCTTGGGGAATCGCCTTCTTGGTGTCGACCCCTGGTCGTAAACGTTGGTACGCTACCATCACATGTTCCCGTACAGCTAAGTCACCATCGGCGGCTGCTGCTCCTCTGCAAATAAAAACTAGGCAGGTCATGAATTCCAGGTTTCAATTGGGAAGTTCAAATTCCTTTTCTTATAACGCACGACGTCGACGTGAGTAAAGATCAGGTTCTGTACAGGAAGGTCTACACAAAATATACTACACGGCCATACATATTCTTGGGCACCAAGCTTTTCTGGACTGCAGCTGGAATTGCTTGTTTGACCTCAGCCGCCATGGAAAACCTGTGTTGATTATCCATAGTTTTCGGAGAAAGGTCTTCCAGGGAGGAAGGTTTATTCTCAAGAATTATTTCTTAGGATTCCGTGTAGGACCGTCCAGATAAATTTGAATTTCCCCCTATGCAAACGTGAAATGGTTTTGTTAAATGACAATGGGAAAATACAACATGATGGACCTTTGTTTCTACAATGGGAAAATCAAAATTAAACATTGAAATATTGGTCCCATGATTCCCTTGGAGAGCTTTCGCTATGTTTTTTTAATTCAGCTTTAATTTGTCAAAGATTTCCACTCTTTTCCCTACAGAGAATGCCAAAAAAGTTTCTTGTGGTTACCCCGCTCCTTCTTCTGAAATCCAGAAAAGATCCCGAGGGACCATTGAAGAGAAAACGGAAGCTGTGTACGCTTTGGTTGTTGGACCAAGACTTTTAAAACATCCGGCGCCGCAAGCATTTCGAAAATCACCCAAGGTCTAAATTTTCTACTTTTAAAACTAAAAAATTCCGTCTGAAGTTGACTGAAAACTCGACGAACTTGGGACGTTTCCCCATTAGGGTTCAGTGGACCAATCATCACAGTAGCTTTCCATTAATGTTACCCAGCTATATGTTTGACATTGATTAACCTACATACTTTTTCAATGCAGTTGCAGCTCTCCAATGGAAAACCCTGGTTTATCCAGCAAGAAACTCGGCCCTTGATCATTATCTTGCCATTAGGATCCTGTGTGATCACAACCACCTAATGGAAAGAGGCCCTTAGTCCTGCAAGCTAGCTGCAAGCTTCTTGTGTACCAATTTTGACCAGGTTTATGGAAATCATATGCAACCGTGGGAATTGATATTCAGAGTGTCAACAGTTTATATATATTTATATATATATCAGGGCTTACCTGTCGCGTTTCAGACGACTTTGGGTGCGTTTTGACTTCATGGAGCGGCTTCGCGAGATCTTTCGTGGAGCGTCGTCGTCATTGTTGGTGTCTTGAATAGCACAGCTAACGTCGCTCTCATCCGCCCTAATTTTGAGATGGACCATGTTGGACGATAAGCTTCGAGGAAAGGCTTCCGACGTGCAGACCTGCTGCTGCTGCTCCACTGGCTTGTGCACCAGCTTATTGCACTGACCAGCTAGTGCTGCTACAGCGCCGATGTGCTCCATGGCTGACCTGACCTGAAGTTGGGGCCGGTCATCGTTTCGCATTAATCCTAGTGCCGGATTGATCATCCCTTTGAAGTTCTGTCCTTGAATGGGTTCCAAGTCGGGAGCTAGCATGCTCAACGAACGTTCTAGACCTGCATGCTGCAGCCTCATCAGTAGCTGCACATGCCGCATCATGTAATTGAATATACACTACTATAAAACCTTTGAGCGGTTTTTGTTATAATAGTGGGTGTAAAACCTTTGCTTATGTCTTTGAAATGATCGCTTATAACGATGAACACTATTTGACAGGAACAAATAAGAGGAGATCATCGTTTCTTTTTTGTTCTTTTTTTCTTTTGAAGCACAACAGAAGACCTGACCTGACAAGCTGTTGGCACCCCCAAGTCCAGCTCATTAGCAGAGGGTCGGCAAGCAGTTTCACTTGCACACCACTAGGTTTGAACCCTGGACGATTTTGAGTTCCCAGGTCCCAGAATTGACTATACCAGTGAGCCATCACCCCTCTGATTCTATCCTTCATTTAGTTTTGAGGCTCCCTCTACTCATCAACCGTTTATCTTCTTTCTTATCCTATTGCTTTGACCAAAAGTCGTGAAAAGTCATGCTAAAGTTGAGAAACTAAGCAAAATGTAAAGCCGTAAAGTGCAAGGAGACACTCTGAGACTTCAGTCTTGATACAGAAAAAGACTTCACAGTGGTCGTTTTTGGAATCAGCACTACTCTCATAGCAAACACTGCAAACCAACCATGTGTACCCCTAGCAATGGGTGCTAATTTTCACTTTTCTCATTAGCGCTAATCTCTGTCGAGATAAGCGAAGGTTTTACACCCACTATTAATCACTTGCAATTTAATCTGGAGAACTGATCAAGCCTAAGGAAGAATCAATCACCAACTACATTCAGCAAGATATCTGGAATTCTGGATCACTGCCAAGTCCTTCTTTGCTTGGTCCAGCCTTTGTACTTCAAAGACTTCGGACTTACATGATACAATTGATCGCTGGTCGTTATCCCGACCATGCTTGGAGTCTTGCTTTAGATGAACCTCGACGTCGGCCACCATTGTTTAGCTAATACTGCAGCTATAGTGGCTGCAGATTTCTTCTTCTTTAAAGTTTAACGGAAGATCTAAAGGAGGAAGAACTGGCATATTCATTGTTTTCTCATGAGCAAGGATTCTTGAGTAGTACCTGATTGATCAGCTAGGGTTGCAACCGAGCTGGTTCCTCGAGAGTAGTGACGCAGGAAGTGGCTCATGGGAAAAGCCCCGTCTTGCAAGACTGCTGAGTCCTCTGTCCTTGTCGGAATTCCACGCGCACTCGACGGCGCGTGAAGTAATTTTAGGTTGGGAGCGGCCTGCAGATTGGGGTACCTCCTGGACATAGACGTTGCGCCGGCCTGCTGCTGTAGTGGTGTTGCGGATGCAGGAGATTGGGGTGTAGTAGTAATCATCTCTTTGAGTCGACAAAGGGCAAGGTGGCACCAGTCTAATGAATTCTCAATCTTAGCCATCAGAGGCCTCAAAATCCTTCCTGGAAGTAACTCCTTGCTGCAAGTAGTTTGCTGCTGCTGCTGCTCGTTGCAGCCTGCTTCCAGCTGTTGCTGCAGCTGATCACCAAATTGAGAAGTTCCAGCTTTTTCTCCCGACTTATCACTAGGAGTACTGGACGTCGATAGAAGTATCTTCCACATATCCTCTTGGTCTCTTATGGCCCTACTCAACATCTCTTGGATCTTCTCTACGCACTGGATTGATTCCCAGTCTCCCCCACCCATTCTATTCATCCCTTGGCTTAGGTGTCTCCCAATATCCATGAGCACTAGCTAGATCACTGCACCCTGATATATTTCAGGCACTTAATCTCTTCCAACAATAGCTGATTACAAACTGATTCCGAAAAAAAAACTGAAAAGAGAAGAAAAAAATACCATTTTCAGCGGGACCTATTTATATTTGCAATTAGAAGATGTGAAACATGAACCGGATCGTCAGCTGTCTCGTATTGCAAAAAATTAGGTTCTTCTATGCAATGCAATCTCTTGTTTGCTAGGAATTATAATAAGTGCCACTGCAGAATGATTTCAGGCTGCTGATCTAGAACTCACGGGCTGATTAGTACTCCCGACGGCATCCAATTACCAAACACAAGTGGAAGAAGAAGAAGCTTGCAAATCTCATCATGGGCCATCCAGTTGTAGACTAGTTATAACAATGAAAGAAGAATATTCAAAAATCTCACTAGCACATGAATTCTAAAAACCAAGTGAATTAATCAAATTCAGTAGCAATCTGAACGGTCAACAACAACAATGGATGCAAATGAATTAATCAAATTCACTGGTAATCTGAACCGTCAACAACAACACTGGATGCAAATGAATTAATCAAATTCAGTCGCAATCTGAACAGTCCACAACAACAATGGATGCAAATGAATTAATCAAATTCAATGGTAATCTGAACCGTCAACAACAACACTGGATGCAAATGAATTAATCAAATTCAGTCGCAATCTGAACAGTCCACAACAACAATGGATGCAAATGAACTAATCAAATTCAGTCCCAATTTGAACAGTCAAGAGCAAGATTGGATGCACCAGCAACTGATCTTGCAGATCAATGTTCTATAAATCATACAAGAACCCAAAGCATAAAATTAAATGGTTGAAATTATAAGCTAGTAGATTGAACTAGCTAGTTCAGCAAAAGCAAACTGTTGTTAGTAAAATCTTCTGGAGCTCCCCATCAGATTCTTTTGAACCCCAGCTAGTGATATCTCTCTCTGTGTCTCCTCTCTGTCTCTGTGCATACATGAATCATACATACAAGTTTGTGAAGATTGCATCTTCTACTACTGCAGATCATGATTCATGTGGCAGAATATTTATTGTTCACATCTATTATCCAAGATTGCCTAGTGCACGAGCATACCACGAAGTTCCCAGCAGATAATGGCTTTCTGTGAAAGTCCCTGGTCAGGGGAGGAGTGAAAATTCCAAGATTTGAATTCATGGGGAAATATAGATGGATGGTCTAAATCATGTAGAAATTGTTATTTAGTATAGGGTTAGTTTTTTGCCACATGCCCTATATTGTCACCCCCTAGAGGTTAATATCTGTACTTGGAAGGACAATTTTGGACTCTCATAATGTTTAGAATATTATGATTAAAATGCTTTTTTTTTTTTTTGGGTGTGTTCATACAAATAGAGTATATAGATATTATAAAGAAAAAAGGAATATAAATCAATTTATTGGATGTTGTTTGAAAGTCCTTTTGAATTGATAATCAATTTGGGGTGACGTGCCCAAATTATAGCTTTTTTTCCTAGGAATAAAAAAGAATGGAAACCTCGCATGTGAGGTGGATCACATGTGCCTGTTCAACCTGAGACGTATCTTTGTAAGTTGTCACTAAAGCACCACGAGAAAACCAATGTTGGTGGGACAAAACCAATATTGGTGGGTTCTTTCTTTTTCTTTGATAACTGACAGGTCAAGGTCTTTGTGTCACAATTATTTTATTTGTCTCTCACACAAGGCATCAAATGATCAAATTTTGATTTTCTTTGAGACTCACCTACTATCAATTTGTTTGTTTCAGCAATACCATGTTTATCAATTTCCTCAATTATTTTTTTATAATATTGAATTGTTGTGCATAACCGTCAGTTTTGAGATTAGACCTGATAATGATCCAGTATAGCAAACCAAGGTAAAGTTGTGATAGCATGTCATTTTCTTGATAACTGCCCAACATTGATAAAAGCCCCAAATTCTTTTCAGATGCTTCCAGACATTAATCTAAATTTGTCATGTTCTGAATTAGACTGAATTAGACTCTCTGAGTTCAAATAAAAAATTTGTAGCTTAAACGTACTTATTAAAGGTGCATTCACACTTGGTGTTAAGGACTCTAGTATTAAGTCCCCTAACACCAAGCTAGTGATTTAGAACCTAAACCTATTTACCACAAAGATTTTATGTTCAGTTAACATTCACTTAATATTAGACAATGACCCATTTCACATTTGGTACCACCTAAAATGCCACCTAGATTTTCATAAGGCTGAATTAACATTAGGTGTGACTGCACCTTAAGAGGCAATGAACTTTTTCTCGGGAAAAAATTTCAACATTTTGCGAAAAAATATTTTGAAAAGGAATATTCTGTCAGAAATTCTCCATTTTTGTAAAAGAAATTGCCCAAAAAGTGCCACAATTGCTTACAATATGAAAGGGTGCTTAAGATGTTCTAACTTCATATTTTGAATATCATCAAATTTGGGCAAAACATATATCTATTAAAGAAATTTACTTTTTTGTTTTGTAAATTGTCAAATTGAGATCTCCTTCAGCCACCCGAGTTCTTGGTATGTTGGAAAGCCCTCAATGAATAGAGGCATTGAGGTTGTTTAGCAATGTCTAGACATATTAGAGATATCTGCAAATTCACCCTGTCTTTGGGCCTCCTTTCACCTCCTAACCCCTCTTTTAGTGGTATCCGTAAAGTAAGGAATTTTTTTAAAATCTCAGTATGAAATGCTAAAACTCGGTACGAAATTCTGAATCTCAGCATTTAATGCACAAGATTCGAGAGAAATTGTAGTAGCTGTACAGGTAGGAGCAGTGAAAATCTATGTAGCAGCATTGGAGGCACTCCGGAAAAAAGAAAGACAGGGTGAAACTCAGGAACCATCAAAATTGATGGTTTTCTGAGTTTCACTGCCCCTTGAATGCTAATGTACTCTTTTTTGCAGGTTTTTAAAAATCTCACCCTGTGTATGACCAAACTGAGAGTACTGGTGCTGTCTTTTCCTGACTTTACGGATATCTCTATTGTGCAAAACTTATTGAACATTGAACAATTTTGTCTAAGAAAAGTCAATAAAATCAAAAGTAAATATTTTGGAAAATCAGGGCTTGCTCTTGGGACTGTTGCAAAGTCTTCCACAAGTAAGATTTAAGGCAGCAATTCCATGATTTTGTACCTAAGCTGTGTGAGATATTGGCTTTTGAGAAGGTCTTATCGCTGAAATTTAATTTAAAACATTGTTTTTGGTAATCATGCTTTGTACTCAAGGTCCTGTTCACACTTGGGCCAGTGGCACAGGCCACAGTAGTACTTATGGATGATGGCCACTTGAGCAACACAGCAAAATTGCGGGAAAAGAAAACACATGTTTACCAAGGGTTTTCTTTCGATTTTTGTGAGGTAGGTGGAAAGGCTATTATTTACAAGAAGGCCAATTTTGGTTCCAGGCCAAAGCCTTAAGTTGAACCTGTGAGGAATCCCACTATGTTCTAGGACAACCTAGAAGCTAATATCTAATTATGGCACCTTGAGAACTTTCTTTTATAAAATATGGCTACTTTGGACAAAGTTCTGAAAAAAAGGGAAGAGGCAAGAAGGTACATGAAAGGACAAAGGTTAGACTAGTTAGAAACCACAATGGGAAAAGGAAAGAGGACAAAGGTTAGACTAGTTAGAAACCACAATGGGAAAAGGAAAGAGGACAAAGTCTCTAGCTTGAACTTTTAAACCACAATTTTGGGGGGGTGGGGGTGGGTGGTCAAGCTTCTCCGGTCATTCCGAAATGTTGCTATTGTGATGAAGGTTTAACTACCAACAACCTGTAGTCAGAAGTGAGAATTGGGGGTGAGTCCATGAGGGGCCCAGGTAGAACATTGAGAGGTAGTTGGGCCCATTCTGAGGTGTAATTGACTTCTTTCTGACTCTGAGTTTGCGGAGTATGAATTTCTGACTCTACAAATTGACTTCTTTTCACAAATAGGGATATTGCCTTCATTTGGAAATGCATATATATTGACAATTTTGCCCCACCAAGTCTTGATCAAGTTTCTTGACGGAATGTTTCACACCAATTTAGCTACTGTGCTCCCATTGGAGAACTGGACCACTTTTTAATCCACTTTATCAATGCAAGTTACTACAATAGAGGTTTTTAATTTATGAGTGCATCACTTTTGAAGCACATGCACACAAATCCTTTTCAGACTTGTGAGAGCAAAGAGGTGATGTAAAAGATTAAAAGATCAATTTCAATGACCTTTCATTGCAAATCTTCTCATTTATAAGATGAATAAATTGTAGTGCAATCTTTTCAAAATGAAAGGAAACATTTTTTTGCAAATCGTCTCTTTCCTAGAAAGAATATTAGCCATTTAAGTACTAACATTGGTTAGTTATTGAGAAAACACTTGGTTATCAACTTTGGTATTGATAACCTATTACCATAGTTGATTATTTGTTTTTATTAAGAATCAATATATAACTTACTCACAGGTTCATGTCATTCCAAGAACCAGCAAGACCCTTATGGGCTATCTATTGCATTTTAAAAATTTAATAATCTACTTGGATGATTGGAATTTCATCTGGTTAAGTTACCAGTCCTAAAACCCTAAACATGTTTATGATAAAATGAAATAAAAATTTAAAAAAACCTATAACCTACCTTACATAAGTAGTATAATTAATAGTTCTCCATGTAGGTATTTAAAAACCAACCCTTATGCATAATTGGTGGTTATTACCTAAAAGCAACTGAGTAATTGATAATTAGGGTATTATTTTGACAATGAAACTGATAATTGATGAATCTAAATTTTCCAAAAAAAGATATTGATACCTTGTTGTTTGAAAATAAGAAATAAATACATAACTTACTTGGTTATTTATGAAAAAACCCATAATTGACGAATAGTAGTTGGTGCCATTCAATTTTTGTGAATGAAAATTTGTCGAAAGGCAAAAATAATTCCAATTTTTTGGTGAAACTTTTTTTCCCTAGAAGAGTTGTCAAATTTTGCCCAATTTGTTTTTGGAAATAGGTCACCATAGTTTTGTTATTGACTATTGGTTTAATGGTCCTATACAAAATTATCATCAAGTAAGTAGAATCTATCTAAGGATGTTCCCAATGGTGGTTGCATTACCACATTGAATTTTTTTTAAAACATGACATATATAAATTAACAATATTCCATACAAAGTTTGAAGGGGACACACTAAAATATTTATCAAATATAATATAATGACACAAGTTGAAAAAGATCATATGAAATTGATAAACAAAAACTCAATAAATAAAAAATTAAATGATTTTATTATTTGAACAAGATAGGTCACAAAATTAAGCATGAAATGAAATAAGAATACAAGGTCACAACTTGTGTTGGAAAAATTCAAGGATGATACCTTCCAAACTATTATTTATACTATCCAATGGAATTGTTTTATAAATTCATCAACTTTTTTTAAAAGATTATCAACTAAGTTTTTTATAATCTTTTATTAAATATCCTTCTTTTTAAAATTCACCAATCACATCTTTTAAAAAGTTTCCATCAATTTTAAAGAAAAAACTAATGTTAATTTTTTTTTTAAGCTTATGTTAATTATATCTTCTAAAATAAATTACAATTATCCTTCTAAAAATTTCTACTAATTTTACATCTTTTACAAACAATTTCGCACATTTTTCAAAAATCTTTAAAAATATCTCTAAAAAACTTATATTGCTTAATGTACGTGACAATACCCCTAAAATGAATTTTGTCCATTACATTTCCAGGCTTGTCTTTTTTTCACCTTGTATGGTTTTGCATAGAAACCCATTGTGCATGATTATGCTTATTCTCCATGTTCTACAAAGATTTTTTTTTAAATTATTATTTTACATGTTTTGATTTCAAACCAATATTTCTAAAGAAAGACTATTCCTACATTCAACATAGTTTTCTGCTTTGAACAATTCAAATAAAAATTTAGAAATGTAAAAGTAAACTCAAACCAATCAAACCCTAGAATCCAACGACATGGTTTTGTGTAGGATTGAGCATTGTTCACCAAAAAATGCACAGGACAAAGCTTGTTGGGGTGTTTAGCATTTTTCATTTGAGATCATCCCCATGTCATGCTGTTTAGTGTTGGACTATACATACACAAGAACTTTCATCAACGGTGAAAAAAAAGTTTCATATGTGTGCAAGTTGCCCTCCTATGTGTCGGGTTTAGGGATGTTTGATTGGAGTGGACAATGGTTCTCTAAACCTTGGAGTCTATTGATGGAGTTCCAATTCATAGCTATGGTTATCCAGACATTGAATACCACCATTTCCATAGAGCATCTCATGTTGCACAGAAGGATGGCATGTGTGCCACTTGATGATCAAGGATTATAATTGTGGGAGATTTGTTGGACAAGCAAAAACCTTGTCCCTAGTGGTGTTTGATTGTTCAGCTATGCGGAGGACATGTGTTTTTGGCACTGGAGAAAAGGTTAGGAATTATTTTCAAGTAAAATGTTACCTTTTTAAATCACATATTTGTGACCAGTGTTTCTTTTTTTGGGGGCAAATCTTCACACACTAGGAAGAAAAAAAAGGACCTTCCCAATTCACACAAATGCAAAAATCGACATATTTTGATGAACTCTTTTTTATGAATTTGCCTTATTTAGACAATAGGTTACAATAGTTCACTAAAATATAACAGGTTTCTTAAAATTTTCACTTTTCTCTCTAGCCTGTAACCAAATCTTGCTAATTACTTGTGTAGAAGAAGAGCAGTCCACCTACCTCACAAAATTAGGAAAAAAAACCCTGGTTGTGATACCTTAGAAATCCTGAAGAGAACTTAAAAGAATTTTAGCAGCAGTTAAGACTTGACAGTTTTGGTGAAACTTCACATGCTGGACAAAAAGGAGTGGAGGTGCGAATGACACAAAGGCTTTTTTTGGGAAAAAATTGGGCCCAAGTTGTCAAACTAGGGAGATTTGTTTTTAGCCATTGCTATATTTCGACAATAGGTTCCAGAATGTCACCACCAAAACAGAAAGAATCCCAAGTTTTCAACTTTCCTCTTTATTTAATGTTGACAAATTTGTAATGTACCTAGTACCTACTATAATGAAAGTCTAAAGGACAAAACTTTATAATAATTCAGATTGAGCAAAAACTCTGGAAAAAATCTTTCAGAAAAATAACTTCATGAATGGTAAAGTCACTTTTCAAATTTAAACCTTTGTGCAATTTCTCTTCTTTATCCTAGATATGATGTAATTCCCCATTATCCCTATTGTTCACTATCTTCCTGGGCGAAGAAACCAAGAGCACATGGGGTAAAGCTTCGCACGAGCTTATAAAGTACATAGTGAATTACTTCATAGGAATATGTGAAAAAGGATGTATAGTTTTGGCCAATTGAGTCATGGGGATGGGTGCCATAACCCTTTCAGAATGATATCGCCATGTCCATTGTTAACCTTAAGCAGTTGTGTGTGGTCACGGCCCATGGGTCTCTCAATATCAAAACATCAACTAGCTATATTGATATATCAACTCCAACCCGGCCACAGTGAACCAGCACCCAGCAATGCACCATGAAGGATGAAATGGTAAGTGATCAAGAAACAGTTTTCTGTTGGGTTCCAGTTCCCTAGCTAACCATGGTGCTTAACTCAGTTTTCCTTTTTTCTACCTACCTACTAACAACCCACAAGCAGGTGGTAAGTAAGTAGGTAATAAAAACAGCCCTTAGCTATGTATTAACCATCAACTTACCTAGAAATTGTCTATTTTCCTACCTATCTGTCTATATGTGAAATCCATTTCCTAAAGAAGTGGTTACCAAGATGAAACCAAATATTAACTCAAGTGAGGTTCATCCACAACTTAGTAATAATGGACATCTAATGCATGGTGTGCTGGTGGCTGCTGGTTCATTGTTGCCTTCAAAGTTTACATCGTTTTTAAAGCCATTAAAGAGGTTGAGCATTGAGGCAAAAACTTTTGGACTTTCCATTCATAGTGTATGCACATTCTAGAAACGAAAAAAAGGGATTCATACCAATGTTAATTCTTGATTTTGAATGGAAACCTTTGGTTCCAATTTGTAATTTATGATTGGTATTTAGGTAGTGTCACCAAAAAACAAGGGGAATATTTTTTGCAGTGTGCACACCCCCTTTATTGGACATTCATGGATTAAAGTATGATTCTAAAACTTTTATTGAAGTGTGACAATTCTTATTCAAATATTTTTCTTCATCAAAATTCTAATAGACATTTAAGTTCTATGGCTTTAACTATATGGATCACAAAGGATCAATCACTCATTTTGATTTTTTCTCTTGGAGTCAATAGGTTGTTTTATGTGGTTAACAACTCATACTTAACAACAGAATCCCCATAGAATATTAACTCTACTACTTCAACATGGTTCAGTTTCAAAAATTGGACAAAAATTCAAGGACAAAGTTAACCAATCTAAACATCACTACTTCCCAACATTCCTTCAGTCCCAAAAACCTCCAGAGCTCCCACAAGACAATAGGTATTCTTCTCAAAACAAAACACATTCCATACCCAGTTTAAAATCTCCAGAAACATAATGCATGAGCTACGACATAACCACTCCAAAAATCCTAGACACATTCATCTTCTCCCTTGTGTTAGTCCCTACAAAAACACGTGTAACAACTTTAGACCTTTTATTGACATTTTTAGCACAACGAAAGTTTTCTCATCAGGATTCTTCTCATTCAATCCTCTTGATCAAATTCTGCTTCTACCTATTTATAACACCCCAAAATCAAAATTAAACCACATTTTTTAATCCTCCTTAAAAGTTTAAAAACTTAACTTCTCTTTCATCACCCCCCAAAACCTTCACAAAATGATCCCCCAATTCCTTCTTCAACTTGCCTCAAATATCTTCTTCATCATTTCATCTTCTTGCTTCCCCAAAATCCCCCTTGCCAATTACATTATAGAAATATGATCCACATAGTTCTTGAAGAGTTTTCATTGGGCTGCTCATATTTTCTTCCATTTAAGAAACTATTTCACCTATTTCCTTCATCATAATTTGCCAAGTCACCAAAAACACAAAAACATAATAGATTATTTTATTTTATTTTATTTTTTTAGCGCCATTGAAACACTATGCTACCATTAATCTAGCCACAGTTTAAGTAGCCTTCATCCAAAAATAGATGACACTATTTTTAGGTTACAATAATTGCATTAATGTTATCAATTTTAATTATGTTAGGTTGGTTTTGATGCTGACACAATCTGGTATCACATTAGTTTAGTGTCTAAATAAAAGAAAATTTGTTTTAACATTGAAAACATTAGTTATTTCATTAGTGATCAAAATTTTATCATAACAAAATTCTAGTTGCAATTGGGTGGAAAAGGGGTCCCCTATGGTGTCCTAAAACAATTTAGAATGTCTAAATTTAGCAAATGAATTTTGATCATCATCTTGATAATTTTTTTATAAAGTGTTCAATAGGTCATCAAGGTCAGACTTGATTTTGATACATATGGTGACCAAAACTTCAATCACAAAAAATATAAATAAATAATAATAATTTTAAAAATCAACATGTGATGACTAAATATTGGCCACCACGTTGATGGTTCAGATTTTTTTTAAAAAATCAAGATAGGGCGGACGAAGTTCCTATTGCTATGAAAATCAAATTTTAGTACCAAAATGAAATAAAATAAAATAATTTAAACTATCAAGATGGCAACAAAAATTTAACTGCCCAATCCAGATTGTCTAATAAGTGTGTCACATCACATAAATCATGTAAGTTATGATGCCAAGGGAGGCTTGCATCGGGTCAAAAGTTTGATGCGTGCACAATTTTAATATGCGAAAATCAAACTAGAAAGTAATTTTGGAGAATAAGGTATGGTGGATATGGTGCATACAACTTTATTATTGATTACAATTTTATTTGCCAAGGACAATGACACTATGAATAAATAACAACTCCACAAACACCAAAATAGAATGCTATGTGCCGAGGATATCACTTTTTTAAAATGTGTGATGTGCATTGTGACCAATGTTAGCCAATTCTTCCTTTTTAAATAACCTTTACTAGTCTTGAATTTTACATTTTTAGTTTTTTGAAGAATTTCATATGTATGTTTTGAACTTGATTCTTCAAATCTCTAAACCTTGATGTCCTAATTTTGGAACATTTTTTCACATTAAAAAACTTTTGGGCCTAATTCAAAAACTGAGTCCAATTTCGTGTACATATTAAGGCTAAAGATAATATAGTTCAAATTTTACAACAAATTAAAACTTGGGATTGTATACAAATGGAGACCTGTGCATTTAACCTTGTAAACCAAGGAACTTAGCAACACTTCTGGTGTGATATTTTATGAAGTAGACCACAATTTCTAGGTGAAAGTAGTGACAAATGTAGTGTATGTTCAAAATCAGATTACAAATATCTAGTAAGGAACAAATCTATGAGGTTGGTAAAATATTAAACCTTACATCCTTTTTTGTTGTGTTACCTTGGCTCATGTCCCAAACAATACAAAAAAAGTTGAATCTTCAAAGGATAAAATGCAATGTTAGTGATTCAACCAAGCCACATATATTAGAAATTGTATAAACATGAAAATGAATACACTATCATTGTTGCAATGCGATTTTGTACGAGTCTAAAAATTCTTTAGAAAATAAATTGCTTCTATTTGCATTTTGGAATAGATTTCTTTCCTGTTTTTTGCAAGAGTTATGCCACCAATTGAAGTTAAATATACTCTAGCTTTTCAAGTCATTAGACAACTGATGTGACTTTCATCTCTTCTTCAAAGCGTGAAACCCTGCCAAACTTTATAAAGCCAACGCACCCAATGGAGGGGGAGAACACGGAAGAAAAGGAAAGGACTCACGACCAGGCCATAAACAGAAACACACAACCAAGAAAGAGGAGTGGAAAAAAGTCAAGTATTCAACCCCCCTCCAGTTGCTAGAAGCATGTTGAAAAAGGAGAGGGGAGGAAAACAGCGGTTAGTCGGTTTAAATTGCCTCTCACTTTATATTGTTGCACTTTCCTGTAGCACCAATTGGTTGAGCATAAAGATTTGCACAAGTTTTGACATTTAATTAGTCTCTCACTTTACATTGTTTTCATGCTTCTGATTGGCTAGGAAAAATGAATTGGCCCAGGTGATGGCATTTGAATAATCTCTGACCTCTTATTGTTCAATTTTTCATGTTTATAGGTGGGGCTGGGGAAATACTTTACACTCCATGTTGTATGTGACCCATACTAGTAGAGAGGCCCAGATGCAGATGTGGGTGGACATGCAGAACCAACTACTGTAGAGGTTTGACAGGATTTTCAACCCTTTAAAACCCATGTGGAGAAAGAATGTGAAAAAGTCCTATTGAACTTGAACATGATAGCAAAGTTTGACTATGTAAAATAATGCGACTAAGTGATGAAACCCTTCCAAAGTTTATAAAAAAGAAAGCACCCAAGAAAGGGAGAGAAAAAGAAACAAGGGGCAAGACCAAAGTCCATGCAAGCTAACAGCCCAAAATAGGCTGGCCACCCAGAGGAAAGGGAACCATTAAGAACTGAAGCCTCCACCAGTGGCATGAAGCATATCAATTAAAGAAAGGGAAGGTAAACTCCAAGCCTAGAAGAACCCTCCCTTGCAGTAACAGCCAATCTCGAGATAGAATCGGCCTGCACTCTCTATAATGCCACTGACAATCTCTCTTTATAAAAGGAATGCAACACCAATAAAGGAGGGCCTTTGGTGTCCTTGGCTATCCACATCATGTTAGCACATTAATGAAATTAACTTCAAAGGCCATAGACAGCATATGATATAATGCTATAATACTTGCATAATCTTTTGAATTGATGAGAAAGTTGTGCTTTTAAGCAAAATATTTGTGTCAACAAATTGACTTTGAAATTTGTGTTACAAGGGAGAGTGGATCCCAAGCATGTTAAGCATTTTTTTTGGTTTAGATAAATTGACTTTAAAATTGTGTTACAAGGGGAAGTGAATTCCCAAGCATACAAAGAATGTGCTCTGTTCGTATAGCATTGTCAAAGTCATTTGAGTTATAGAAATCACAAATAGGTAGTAGAAGTACCACATCTTAGAAAAATTACTGTCTTCCACATTAAAAGACCAATTTTAAAACTTAAATTTTGACATTGCTAGAAACCAGTAGATACTACCTTTCATTAGTTTTCAAAAACTAAATTATTATAAGGGGTAATCAGGGAAGTGTTTTTGAACACTGTTATGATCAGACAAACAAAAACATGGATCAACCACAAAATGGAGAGGCCAACTAAAATGGAAGGCAATTGAACACATCTTCATGTTGGCAAAGAGGAGCCAGCCAGCAGAATAGGAAGTTGGAACTATGGACAAGATAACCATCAAGAGGATGCTGCTTGCCAGACATAGTCAATTGTCTGGGAGCTCAGCATACTGGTTATGGGACATACCAGAGGGTAAGTTATGAGGTTCACCCAACGAACGAGCAGGAACCGGCAAAATGGTGTCAGGGAGGAATGCAAATGTCATAGTGCAGCAGAATAGGTGATATAACTAGTAAGCTAATATCACATGGTGTGTGCCACATAAGTGAACTCTCCCTAGGATTCACTACGTGATCCAGCACCCACCACCCATCAAAACGTATTATGACTAAGTTATGCATAACATTTCACCTTGGTAACCTATCATGGTTCCACCTTGATGACCATTGTTGCCCCCCCAGTTCTTGAATTTTCATTCTCCAATTGCAACATTATTGCTTATTGGATGAGCATGAAGGAAAAGGAGGCCGTGTTATCAATGGCCATTTGAACCAATATTGCAAAGGTATTTGGTTTGAAATGTTAAGTTTGGGGGGGGTTCAGCTTAAGTTCTTGTGAGTCAAACTCAAGCTCATATCCTTTTGTCAGAATTGACACAAAAATTGAATTACGGAACTACATCTTAAATTGTAATCAAAATTATGAAAATACGATTTTAAATAGATTCTTTAGGTAGGAAAGTTGATTTTTTTTTGAAAAGCTACCAATTAGGCTGAAGTTTATAGTCAAATATTAATTTTGATTAGTTCTTGAACTTCATACTTATATTGGTCCTTGTTTTAATTTGTTGGAAAACTTTTGTACATATATAATCTCTAGCATTGGGGATTGTGTAATATGTACATAGAACTAGACTTAGTTTTTGAACTTGACCTGGAAGTTCTTGAATTAGGAAAAATGTGCCAAAATCAAACTGAAGGGTCTAAAATTGGAAAGACTGGACTCCACCTGGAACCCAGCAAACCTCCAAAAACATTTTAAATGTCAAAACCATGACCAGAGTTTCTCTTGAAAAGGAAGAACCACAGAACACACATCTGAATCTGAACATGGTATGAGTCAATATGAAGCACATGCTTTACATGGGGATTTAGCCAAGATGCACACTTGAGTACTATAATGGGACACATTTGTTTGTTTCAAGTTTTTTTGGAAACAAATGGACAGCATCCGATTGTTTGCACATTTGAATTATTCTAATTATAAATCAATCTAAGCTCAGACTCCACATTGGTTTTGGCTACGTGGTTTTCATACTTTACCCTTTTCACAATGTGAAGGAGACAAGAAGAAGTGTAGCGTTTGTTCAAGAGCCTTATATTATTACTATTTAGTACCACCCTGGTCTCCTAGTGATAAGAGTTCAACTAAGGTGGTAAGAGATTGTCAAACCCAGGATCCCAGGTTTGAAACTCATGGCTCGAGGAAAGGAGAAGTGAGTATAAATAGCTAAACAAACAAACGAGTTAGTTAGGTCTCCTATTTTGTGTAGGGTAAGGACCAAGAGTGGGGGTGTTCTAAGAATGAGGGACCCATGCAAAGCCCTAGAATTTTGCTTCAATAAATGGGTGGCCTTGATTCATTTGAGAGGAGAGGGTGGCACCTTACAGGGAAGGTGCCATCCTTTTTGTTGAGGCAAAAAACTTATTGAAGGCCAGGAGCTCTCCCCATACACTAGAAAAATTCTCATTTTTTGGAAAATTGTGGCAAGACAAGTTATACTATTTTTTTGGAGGGTATTAGTGTTATTCCTAAAGTCCTGCCATTAGGGGGCAAGAAAGATCGGTTTTGGCATAATAGGGCATCAAACGCCTAAGTGGGAATGAAAATTTTACAAAACGAAATAACTGGGACCCAGACTAGTTTTTCCAGCAATTTTGGTGGTAAACTGAGTTTTTCCCAGTGTTGGCCGGGTACCCAGATAGCCGGTTAAGAACTGTCAGTTCCAGTTCCAAAGAATCTAACCAGAACCAAGTCTTGGTTCTGGAACCAGGTGGACACAAAACCGGTCACAGAGGGGTCGGTTCTTAGAATCAGCGGGGAATCGCCTTGCAGTTCTTCACATTTGAGTAATTGAACCAGATCCGAAATCCGGTTCTAAGATTGGTTGAGAGCCGGAATCAAACTTTTTTTTTTTAATAATCCGGTTCCAGTTATGGTTCCAATTTTAGTGTTTATTGTTTTTGTGAAAAAAGTGGAAAACATTTGTTGATTTTTAGGGTTTAGGGAGTTTGTAAGAGTTTGGAGTTTTGAAAAAAGGTTTCAAGCTCTCATTGAGCTCAAGTTCTATTGTTCACTACTCATTTTTATGTGGTTTTCATTGGAGTTCAAGTTAAATTGTGGTTTTCAAATGCCTTGGCTCAACTTCAACAAACAAAAACATACAAGGTAAGTTGTATATTTAGTCATCATCTTCTTTAAGCTCATGGCTTTCTGGGTTTTCACATTGCTTTTAAGCTCTTTTTTTTTGTTTTCTTTTTGTGGATATGGTTTGTGGTTTGTGCTTGTGCACAGTGGATGATGATGATGGTGGCAATGGCGATCGTGATTGGTGACATCATGGCAACAACAGTGGTGGAATGCATTTGATGATGTTCTTATAATGAATTTGGTAGAAGTGAAATTTAAATTCTTGCAGAATATTTCACACTACAATAATAACAAATTTGCATTTCACATGCATATGTTCATTATTTCTATTTTAAGTTTCAACAAACTTAACACTACAATTCATTCCAACATCAAATTCATGGTTATTGCATATAATTAGAATCTACATTTCAAAATGCATTGTAAAAAACTCCAAAAACAACATTACAATTCATTTCATCATAATCTAACATTACAAAAAATTCACACAAAAGATAAACATAGAATTCATTGTAAAAGTTTGTACTTCTTTGTATTACTAAAAACATGAATCCAAATTACGACGTGATCCCATGTTTTGTTGAAAAAAATCCAAAACAACATTTAATATGTGATATATCAAAAAAAAGTCTATGGTTTTCTATTGTAAGTACCTCCAGCTCCTTTTACTCTTCTCTAAAACTTTGTGTTTCATCTTCACCTCTCCTTTTTCTTATTCTCCAAAACTTTCCCCTTTTGAGTCATCCCAAGTCATATCATCATGATCCAAGCAACAAGAATTCAAAATTCAAACTAACAAAGTTCCCTAATTAATCCCTATCCTAATTGCCTTGTTCATCCATAATCACATATTCATCCTACCCCTTTAATATAGTTGTTTTCTTCTCAATGTGCTTCATGGCCTTAATGCTCGTCACATAACTGATGGCTTTCCTTGTTTTTGTGTTTTTCATGGCTTTCCTAGTTTTCACATAAGAATCTAACCTCAACAAAATGCTCATAAATGTAGTTATAAACTAACCTCTTCATTTTTCTACATCATCCAAGAAAAACATGAATTTGGCTTTGTGATTAATTAGGGTACTTGTTCACATTTAGGACCATATAGACATAAATCTTAGCATAATAGGTTGTAAGCATCAATGATGCACATTTTGGTCTTAGCAAAACATTCAAAGAAAAATAAAATCTTATTTCATTATTATTTAACCAATTCAAGTTCATCAATAGCAGTTTTCACAGTGATCCCATTTCTCAAATCCATGCCTACAATTACAAAAAAACAACAAATTAAACATGACTTGATTTAAAATCACACTAAAAATTTGTACATTTAGGGCAAAGTTCAATACTATGTTCTCAACAAACACATTTATGCTGCCACAATACTACAACATGTTCAAGCTTGGGTGGATTGAGCATGACTAGTTATAGATCCATGAAATCACAAAAACATCTCCAACAACCCAAAAGGTTACATGGTAATGAATGCAATTTTAACCTTTTTAGAGTTAGTCATAAAATGTCAAACCGCCGTTTTCATCATGATTGGCAATGTCAAATTGCCATGACTACTAAAACCCTAAACCTTATACTAAAACAAAAATGAATCAATCAAATGAAAGTAATTGGAGCTTTCAACAACACAAAGAGTTGTAAGATGACAATTCAACACCATTAATTTTGCAAACAACATTTAAACAAGGGGGAACAACAATGGTATTTCACAAAATCATAATGAAAGAAGTTTTTGCACACATTTTTTGGTTGAATCTATGATGTTAAAAATAAAGCTTTATCTTTGATTTCATATTGTGTTTGAATTATCACTTTGTCATAAAGCTAGGATAAAACTACCCATCACTAAACACATAGTATTTATCACCAAACGCATACCTATCACTAAACATTTTTCAATATTTTCCTCATTCCTTCACCAAATTGAGCAATTTTTGTGTCATTGGACTTGAAAATTGGAGAATTACAATTTCTTTTCGAATGTCCGAAATAAAAGAACAACATAAAAAACACAAGAAAAGGATGGATGATAATTCACTTCAAATCTTTTGAAAAAATAACTTTAGACCCCTCTTAAGTTCTAATCTTTGATCTTCCTCATTTTTAGTCTATTTTGAGTGATTTAAAGCTTAATGGGTGCACCAACTATGGCTTTACAAAACTTCTTTGTATTCTAAAGACAAAGATGCAATTATCAAAGATTTTAAGCTCAAAATCTTAGGTCAAATTTATTTTAGTTCACCCATAACCAAACAGTAAACCCCATTACACCAAACTCCCCATATCTTCCTCGTTCCTTTTACTGAATTAAGGAATTTTTGTGGTGTTGGAAGCTCTAGGTGAAGAGCTACGAATGTTCTTTGAACTTGAAAAGTAGAGGAACAATGTGTGAGGATTCAACATCCTTTGAATTCTTGAACTATTGTTGAAACTGAGTTGAAGGAAATTGATATTAAGAAAATTCAATATTGATACCATGGGTCATTGCATATGCCAGCTGGCACAATTATAAATATATGATTATTGATACCATTGCATCACCAACTCCTAGTGTAAGCATTAGGTATACCAGATTGTGACTTACTTTTTGAAAATTCTGTAGTACCAAAATCGGACTGATATTTCTCTTTTGCAAGACCCATATATCAGGACCAGACTGGTATATAAAATACTGAATACCAAAAGAACACTGATTATCAATAGTAACATGCATTCCCAAACATTGGAGACCAAGTTACATTTAAGTCATTGCACTAGTTTAGTTTTTGGTCTCTTGAGTGGGTTGGCTCTTGGAGGCAATGTCACCAATAAAAACAGATGTGCCATTCCTTTTGGGCTGGTGTTGGGACACCATTTTAACACTCAAAAGCTCTTTCCAAAATTCTTGGCTATCACAAGGTACTTACAAGCTTTGAAATGAGGTGATCATGGGCCATGGCTGTTGGACACAAAGTTACCACCAATACAAAGTAAAAGTCCCATCCTTTTTGGGGTGAATCCCTTCTTATGAGGTAAAATCTCTTATGGAATTTCTCTGTGTCACAAGGCACAAGAATTGATTTGAGGTAATGTTAGCTCACAAAGTTAAAGTTGGGTATCGTTTTTAGCCCCACCAACATTCCTTTATGTTGTGTAGGACCACAAATAGACAGTGGCCAAGATGACCAAATGTGAAAGGACAGGGATCTTTTTATGATGTAACCCTACACTACACACAGAGAGTCAACCTTTTTTTTTCCTGGCTAAAATTTAGTGATTTGGCTAAGAGAAATTTCCAAATGTCTCAAAATATGCATTTTTTTGGTTTTCTAGTCACACATTTAACAGTATTTTCTGAAGTATTTCAAGATTTCTCTACCAGGTTCTAGCCTGTATCCAAATTTATGAAGGAATCTTGAACTTCTTTTATTTTCATATCCTATTTGTAGTGAAATTTGGCTAAACTGTATTATGGATTATTGCTAGTTCTACTAGATCACAAATATGAAAAAAAAACCCTGGAGAGAGTTAAAAGGGAGTTTGCTTGCTTTTGCCTTTTTCTGTTTTTTTTTTTCCCCAGATCCAGGGAGCCAATTCTATGCCAGTTCTTTCAAAGTAAGTCACTAGAACCAACCATCAACATTCGATGCCAGAAGCCCAAATCATGTGGCCCAATGTTTTCAATTCCTTGACAGAGAGGAAAAAGGGTTGAAAGGTGGGACCAGTTTTATTTGTTGCTCCATGTTTATCTCTTAGAAAAATTACTGTACCTTCCCGGGGCCCAAGGTCATGAACATGTTTATAAAGTGTTACTGTTTGCCCCGAGCTTGCTATGAGGTGAACTTTCCCAACATTTTGTACAAGTGGGTGATTTCCACACTCTCTGACCTTGAGGAACAGAAGAACATTGCCAGCAGAAACTAATGTACACACAAAGTCACCCTTTAACTACAGGGTCCATAGTAGCACGTACTGAAATTGCTGGACCTCGTCCAATAATACTGACTTATTTCAAGGCTGTTTTTAGCATTTTCACACTTATACCACACGGGTGTGAAAATGATTTCAACTCTTGTAAGGACATGTAAGATATTGTGGGTGTAAAAAGATTTTGAAAAAGGAAAAGATTGTTTCAAGTTGATCAACCACAATGATTGGTCCATGTGTGACGACATTATATGCTCTCGTCATATGTGGATTCATTAACTGACCAACATTGGTCCATAATCTACCAAACAACCAAAGACACTAATACCCACCCAATGAGCTTTGTATGGATGGGAACGCAGCACATTGTGTAAAGTCACATTGTTTTAATGTAAGGTTTGATTGGTTGGACCTTATTTATAGGCTATGAAACAACATTGTTTTTTATCAGTGTTGATATTATCATACATTGTTTTGATGTTCCCTCTTGTGGTTCCACCTCTTAGGTGGTTCTTTTGTCTTCTTGGACGTGGGTCCGTCCATTTTATTCTTTGAAATCCCCGTTTTTTTGGGTGCTTTGGTTTATTTATGATTGGCAGGGTTTCATCATGCTGATGGTTGGTATCCTCTCAATGGTGGAAAGGTGCTGGTTTTGAAATTTGGTTTTGGATAGCAAAACATGTATAGCAAAAAGTTATTTGACATGAACATGAGAACTGGTGAGACGATAAATACCCCCCCTCAAGCTTTGTCCGGGCATGTTTTTCTTGTCTTCTTGCACATGTTTTTCGGCTTCACATGGTTTTCCATAAAACCTTATAGCATGGTTCTACATGTTCTTTTATTCAGCAAAAGAAATTGTCAATGTTTTTCATTTTATTTTTTTGAGTGAATTATTGTGGTTTAGCATTTGAAATTTGAACCTCCCAAGCATAGAACGTGGTACCAAACATTGGCATAGATTTAGGCACTGTGGAAGTTCAATTTCTTTTCTATTTAAATAATACCTACAGTCAAAAAGTTAAACAATGTGGTAGAACCACATGGTTATCAGCGGGGTTGCACTATCAGGCTTAAAAAAGGCGTTGGATAGTGCTCAATGGAGGGTACTTAGGATCTTCCTGAGAGTTGCACTTGCCTAAAAGCCGGGTGCTAAACAACCCTTAACAAGCTTTATCCAATGCCCTTTCAATGTGCAAACCCCACCATCGGAGTTGCCACATGGCACATCCAGGCCCACTTCCTATCATCATTGACAAAACATCTAAATTGGGCATTGTTGATTGCATCTCTTTGAAATTCTGCCATTGCATCGTCAACTGCGTCTCTATAGGTTTCTGCACTCTTGAGAAAAATGATTGTTCTCTGCAGGAGCAAATTTGAAAATTGGCTAAAAATAACTAATTTCTAGATGAGGTTTGTGAAACGACCATAACCAGCCATTTTAGCTCCATGTTGGAGCCTTGCATTCAGTGTAGACATCAACTTCAAGATTCACATGTTTCCTTCTTCAAGCAACAAGTGTAGATAAGACTACATTGTTTTGTTGTTTTCAATTCTAACAAGGTATTTTTGAAATATGAGAAGATGGCTTCTTCCCTACATTCATTTCATTTAGGGCGCTCTACTATTATTTTTCCATTACCTAAGATGTATAGCAGATTTAGAGAAGTTTATGTTTTGTGGGTCAATTTGCCCAAACCTTGCCATTCACCCCATGTATCTTTGTTAGTTGCATTTGATTTAACGTGCAAAGGTGTTATTGGTATGAAATGTGTGTTTAGCCAAGGTTGTCTTCTCCAATTTTAGCAAATAACATTACAAATTCTCAGTTGCTTTAAATTCGATAATTGTGGCTATGGCAAGCCAAGAAGACAAATCTCTTGTGGATGATGTACAAAACACAATTACCAACCTTGGACTTTCAACCTATGAACATATATGTAAGCTTTTGGTTACTTGTATTTTGATGTTTATATGTAATCTAGTGATGGTCAAAGTCTTTTAGGCCCACCTTGCATACCACCACCTTCACCCCTTGTTTTGCTAGGAATGATTTTTCATTTTCCAAGCCATGATTTTACAATTATGTTGACTTGTTTAGGAGTCAAAGACATGGGGCAATAAACTTATGTTGCTAGTCAAAAAAGAGACTTTCCTTGAGGCATTGAAAACAATTATGTAGCAAACTCTTCTTTGGCCATTTCAGAAGTTTGACATACAGTGGGTGCTTCATGTAACACATGGAAGAGGCTTGTACACCCATAATCAAATCACAATGATTATGTGGGACCACTTACAAGATTTTTGTGGATGGTGAACAGGACAATGAGAATTTCCCATGCAAGTTCAACAGAACAAAAGACCATGTTCAATCCTCCACCCTGAACACTTTTACACACCTTGAACAAATAGTGTTTCACTTGTGTACAAGTTAACAAATGACATGCATACCCCACCCATTCTTGACCATAATTCTAGCAAATTAATGTTAATCTCTAGGTTTTAACTTCACATCTAATGTCCATGGTCTTCAGGTTCAATTGTAACTTTTGATTAAAAGATAGAAAAAAAGTGATTCCACATGATATGCAATAATTGTTGTTGCCCACACAATAGATGTGGAAACACCACGAGCAAAAGGATACATTGAAAAGGAAAAAAGGGAAAAAAGTTTTGTTGGGGTTCCCAAAATCCAACCAAGGTGCAAAAATGAGCACTAGAATCTCCAAGACATTGGCTAGTATGTCAATCAAATACAATTGTCAAAGGTCTTTCCTAATAAACTTATAACCATACCAAGACCCAAGCCTATGTCAATTGATATACCTCAATCCAGAACATAAAAAACAAACAAAGTGAGGTCTGTCATGGTAAACTTGTTGTTGGATATATGTCATGCTCGTATGCATGGCCTCATACATGATGGCTAGTTATGGGCATGCCAATCATGCCTTTTAGGGTTAATGTACATTCTTAGGTTACTGTACGCTATTAGGTGTTTTAGGGTTATGGCTTGTTTAAGGTTTCAACTTGTTGGCAGCTCTATAGAAAGCCAAGTTCTCCCCTTTTCTTATTAGTTTTTCTAGAATTCCTTTGTCCGGGAAAGTTTCCTCCATAATCAGACTAGATTTCTAGATGTTCACGACGGCTATTACATGACCACCATTGACATATATTACGTTTTATTTCCTTCTTTGCAGTTTAATTCTAAAAAAACTATTTTTTATTGCTTAATGTTGAAAGCAACAAATTTTTCTTGACTTTGAGTTTCAGTTGTTGTGTCTCAATGTATGAGGCCACCACTTCTAAAAAGAAAACTGGTACTTCCTCTCAAGATTTGTATACAACAAAGAACAAATTCCACTGTTCTACGAGCCTAGCAATTGTGAATGTAGCCACCATTGTTGAATTTTCTGCCTTGCACCTGCTACTATCTTCTGCTACTATGCAAACATGTTGCCGAGGAGGACCAACGTAGCTTTAACAAACTTGAAGCAACCATGTGTAGTGGTGTTCCCTACTTCGATAACAACATTCCTGACATGCTCCCAAGTCCCTAGTTAGTCCCAAGTTGGGGTTAAGTTACTCAAGTTGCGAAATTGTGAGGGACTCGGGGCATGCTCTTAGCTTTCAACACTAAAAAGGGTAGAGGGGCGTGCTGAAGCTCCAGGATGAGACTAGGAAGAGTGACAAGCTATTCACTTACTCGAACCTGCACCAAAACCAACCAATAAGTTGGTTAGATCACTTTCTCGAGCACCTTTGGTGCTAGGACAAACCACGGGCGACTTTGGACTCACATGACTCATCACAGCCCAAACTCGGGGGAAGCCACCACCTTCCTTCATATAGTATACTCTGTGCCTTTATGCGACACCCACATCCGAATGGTTTTTTGTCTTGGGACTCCCAAGGAGGAGTCCCGAAACTGTCCCGGTTCGGACTCCCGAGATTTTGCGAGATCATAACTTTTTACTTAAACCTCCGATTAGGATGAGGTCTGAAGCAAACTTGTAGCTCTCTTTGAGAGCTTTCCAATAGTGTGTTGCACTCCACTTGCACGCACTAAGGTCGGGTCGATTCCCAACTTTTAATGGTCGGGAGTCAAATTGGCAATTTGACTCCCGACCCTTTTTTTTGCCATAACTTGTGTTATATATGTCCAAATGGCCCATGCAAGGTCATTTTCAACATCTACACTTTAATAGCTTTCCAATAATATAAAAAACACCCCAATGCAAGGTGTTTTGACCCATGCAATCAAGTTTTGAAGTTTCTAGAGTCCTAGAGGACTCCCAAGTCCCAACTTTGGGAATGTGAGTTTCATCCTCACACTCTCCCAAGGTAGGGTTGTGACAATTCCCCTTGTCGTTGGTATGGTGTAACCGTGCGGCAAATGTGCCACACTCACCACGATCACTCTCACTGCCGCCATTAGTGTTACAAAAAGTTCAAAATCTCCCTTTCAGACTCTCCCTTCTGCATGTCTTCTATTTTTTTCTTTCTCTCTACTGTGTTCTTGTAAGGAAGACCAATTTTTGGTGGTAACAAGTGTAGGATACAAGATGTCGCGAGAGATTTCTACTATTAAAAAAATAAAATTGGCTTTGGCAGTTGTAGCAGCACTTTTCCTTCTTTCAGAAATAGAACCAACATCACTAAGCTATTCCCACTAGTTTCTTTGAATTGGATCAAAATTACCAAGTGCTGATAGACCAAGCTCTGACATCCACTGTTTACGAACAACAAGCATATTTTCTTGAGAAAGAGAAAAAAAAAGAAGTGTGTACGAAGACAAAGCAAAGAATGCAAAGTGTTTTACAACTTGAGAACAAAAGGATCGCGCACGAACAACAAAAGAGGAGTGAAGGTGAATATCGAAGAGACACCAAGCAAGTGAGAAAAAAAAAATTTGCTTCTACAACGCCGTGGCCTCCGACATTGTGTCACCGTCTGCCATCGTTGCGAAACTCACGAGTGTTCTGCAATGTCGTGGCCTTCAACATCGCATTGCTGTCCACCATTGTTATAGGGCTAACGGGTGCTCTATAGCACCATGACCTTCGACCTTCGTCGACACTCGTCCGTCCATTGACATCTCGTATTAATACATACATCTACATATTTAGTATTAATACATATATTTACATTATTTTCGTATTAATACATACACTTACATAATCTTATTAACACATAAATATACAATTATTTCTTCTTCTACTTTGTCATTTAGCACTTGTGATTACAAAAACTGAAAGTTGTTTAGGGTATGTTTTTTTAAGCATTTCACATTTCAATTTTCATTACGGTTGCATTTAATTACATGGTTGTGTTAGAACTTTGTAGCTAGTGCTCTATATTGCTACAAAATTTTGGGGCATGGGACAACAGCATGTCCTCGAATGATGAGAACACTACCACTCAATTAAAGCCAAGGTATCAGCTACGAAGTAACACACAATCATTTGAGCTGATTTCTTTGAACTTGCAATCTTCACAATGGTACCATCCAGTACAACTCCTACTAGAAATTCAAGTTCAAGTTACATTATATCAACTATACATCAGAGTCCATTTAAAGGGGTTAATTAGTGGGGTACGCATGTTGTCGCACTAACTTTCACACCATCACCATATATTCCACTACAAGTCGTTACCTCTACACCCATATACACCATGGAGGTCATTAGTTCCTTTGGGAGAATTGAGAAGTTTAGCAAAAGGCCAAATACCATTTCTTTAAAAAAGTTCAAGGTAACTTTCTCAACTATGATTTGTGAATTGGAACTTAAGTATGACGCTAATTACATTGAAGCGCTCGCATTCAAACAAATGGCCCATTATGTGCATTATGAAGCATTGGATGTTTACAAGCAACATTCTCTGATGATTTTGGGCATCACCCAAATCCCCAATCTAGCTTATGCCACAGCCATCGCCACCGCCTCTCAAGTTGCACTACAAACTACCATTGCACATCATGGGATTATGCCCAATAATCCAGATCAAGTACCTACTTTAGTAAACTTTTCTCATCAACAACTCATTGTTGTTATAGCAAACATTCCTCCCACCATCAATGCATTAGCTTTTGCTGATCCAATGGGGGAATTCTTTCGAGTTCTTGAACCGAAATTTTCGGTTAAGAGTTTTAAAAGAATTTTATAGTTCGCCACCTTCTCTTGGTAGAAGGATGAAACCCTCAAGATGCTTTACAAAAGGCTTCTCAAGCTTAAAAGAGGATACTCAGAGCATCACAACCTAGAAGCTGCCCATTAGTATCTTCGTTTGTTGGAAGGTACTCCATCACTCCATGCGTAGGTTTTACAACAAGTTTTTACAAAATTTGGAGATTCGTACATTTTACTAGATGTGTACAACATATCTAAAAAACTAGAATTGGTTCATGCACACTATGAGGTTAATATTATGAGTGACGCACTCCCAACTCCTTAAAGGACTCAAATGTGAGCCCAAGTAGAAAACAGCAGAAGAGGGAGGAGTCGGAGCACGCTCCGTAACTCACAACACTTTGAGGGGTAGAGGGGCGTGTTAGAGCTCCGGGATGGGACTAGGAAAAGTTGACAAGTTTCACTCATTCACCCGGGCCTGCACACAACCCATAATGCATAGTTGGAGCACCTTTGGTGCTAGGACGAGCCACGGGCAACACAAACACACAAGACTCACCACGGCCTGGACTTAGGGGAAGCCACCACCTTCCACCTCATAATATATTTTGTGGCTGGCCACGGAGCCTACATCCAAATGGCTTTTTTCTCCCGGGACTCCCGAGTGGGAGTCCCGAAATCCCGCCAGCTGGGATTGTCGCGACTTTGGAGCCCCATAACTTTGCGAGCAGACCTCCGATTGAAGTGTGGTCTGAAGCAAAGTTGTAGCTCTCCAATGATATGTGGCACGCCCCCTACAGCTAAGTAAATCGGGTCGATTCCCGACTTTTTGTGGTCGAGAGTCAAACTGGCAATTTGATTTCCAACCCTTCTTTTGGCCATAACTTGTGTTTAAGATGTTTGAATGAGCAATGCGAGCCCACTTTAGACATCTACGTTTCAAGAGCTTTCCAATGATATAAAAAACGCCACAAGCCATTGAGTTTTGACCCCTGAAATCACTCTCTAAAGTTTCGGGAGTCCACCGGGACTCCATCTCCCAAAGTGGGAGTTGCCTTGGAAGTGTGAGGGTTCATTCCTTCATACTCCCTCACACTTTCTAACACTCCCAGGAGTTTGTGATGTGACTCCCGAACTTTTTCTTCTTCTTGCTTTGACTCTCAGGCTTCCTCTTAGCTCACACCCTTGCAAGCCTTTTGCCTTGGTCGCGAGCTCAAGGCTAGGGTTGCGACAATGAACCTCCATCACGTTCAAGGCCTTAGCCTCCACCAGTTGCGCCAACTAGATCATCACATTCTTTTTCAAGGGCTAAAGCAGTGCATTCAATTGCACCCATTTTACCTTCTTACATCTACTATGGCAATCCTACCTACAAAGCTAGTGAATGCAACATTCCTTCAGAGCATCTCTTTTGTGATTATTGTGGGAAAGAGGGACATTAGGAAGCTGTTTATTTTGCCAAGTTCCCGGAATGGAAACAACTCTAATTACCATGGCAAAACCTTCCATCATCTTCCACTGCCCTTCAACCAAAAGCAAAGGCACTTCAACCTTCCACTCATGTTTTCCCCACCAAGGGTAATTCCAATAAGAATGTTCAAAAGAAAGAACACAATGCTAACAAGAAGGAGGTGTTTCAAGCCCATGCCTCTCAAGTTCAAACTCTATAAAAGGAATTCAAATCATTGAGGGCACAACTTGTTAATCTAAAAGGCAAATCTTCCTAACACTACTAGAAATCTTGTTGTTTGCAACTAGTCATTATGCAACTGGCATGCAACTGGTTGTCGTTTGCAACTATCTCGGTCATGTTTGCAACTATAAATTTGGTATTATATAAATTTTCAACCATACGGTTGTGTGTGCAACTAATGTGCAACTAAATGTGGACAACATGGACACGTGTCATAAAAATGATGGACTAAACTTATACATACTTAAATTATTATACTTAATATATCTACATAGGCTATGTATAATAATATTATGTGCCTTTAGTATTAAGGTTAACCACATGCTAACTTATGCTAACCTAAACTAACCT
>Ga0116227_10003973_pt1 | contig 32400 bp, 17 predicted proteins | sample S1TSphgellanicum_FD_89693 | JGI IMG/M metagenome (GOLD analysis project Ga0116227, IMG submission 89693) | Host-associated microbial communities from peat moss isolated from Minnesota, USA - S1T2_Fb - Sphagnum magellanicum MG | ecosystem: Host-associated > Plants > Peat moss > Unclassified... | reverse complement strand
ATCTACAAATACGAAAAAACAACATCAGAGAGATGGTGAAAGAGAAAAACTAAAAAAAAAATAAAAACGAGGAGGAAGCAGACTAGTTCGAGATGAGGGGGGGGGGGGGGGGAACACGCAAATTCGGATGAAACCTAAACAACGAGTGAGAGTTTTGTTCCTCTGGCAAAAAGTTGGCATTTTTAAAAAATGATCCCCAAAAAAAAATTATTAGTGTTTATTGGGTTTCCTAGTTGCCCAATTTCCCCACCCCAAATGCCAGATTTTTGTGTTAATTTTGAGTAGGTAATGAACAATATATAAAGATACACTAATACTTTGCTTTAATTTTTAATAGCCAGATTTGGCTAAAATATCTTATGGATGATCATCACTTCAGTACCATCACAAAAATGAGGAAGAGGGGAAAAAAAAACTGACTAGAAAGTCAAACCGGGGCCCAAAGACAGTGTGAATTCACCAATAACTTGAATACATCACAAGCACCCCATCGTGTTCTGGGCAATGTTTTTTTTTTTCAAATTCCTCAAGTAGGTGCACTGGCTAGGATCCTCAGCATTAATTAGGAGTAAATGGCCACTGTCCCCATGGACTAGTAGATTTTATTGGAATCCTGCCTAGTTCTGGCGACCTACAGGAACACCTTGTCTAAATCTGGCGACTTCTAAGTTTTTTTAGGTAAGATATGGCGATTTTTTTTTTTAAATCTCAAAAATCCATTTGTTAGATTCGCCAGCCCTTTTTTTGTCGCCAGGTTGCGAAAATTCGCACAAAAAAATACACAAAACACACTGGTCCTTGGCTATTTTTGGGCTATTTTTTAGGGCAAAAAATACTACACTATTGGCTTCATCCATTTGGCTGGCTAGAGACCAGGGTCTTTTTTAAAAAAAAAAACAGGTTAACTTACTCCCACCCTTCTGCCCTGGGCATCTCTTAAATTAAGATGTACCTAATCATTTCGCCTGTCCGGAAGCCAGCAAAGTGTCTGAAACGAGCAGGACCTTATACACCCCTCATTGAACTTCGTGGATGTCGTGACATGATGCACATAAGTTACGTACAGGACATACCCGTTTGTTTGAAATGGTCAGCCGAACAAACGGGTAGTTTCATGGAATGGTCCCCCACAGGATCCAATTTTGGCTTGTCAATAAGTTATCATTCATTCTTGCATTCATTCATTCATTCATTCATGCATTCATCCATCCATCAATCAACTTGTTCAGGTCACTCCTCATCTCCCCCTGAATTCTTTCAGTAATTTTGTTTCAGGAGAATTTTCACAATTTTTTAATCTGTTATTAGAGTTATAATGATGAATTATTGAAAAACCATATGAAAACATTAGGGGAAAAAAAATAGTTGACCGTCACTGGCAGTGCGCAACAACACGGAGCTCAAATTTTATTATATCTCAATGTGAAATGCAGAAACTCAGCATTTAATGCACAAGGTTCAAGACTAATTACAATAATTGTTCAGGTAGGAGGAGTGAAAATATATGTAATAGCAGTGGAAGGTTCAAGGCGCTGAAGAAAAAGGAAAGACGAGATGAAACTCAGTTTGCCACCGAAATTGGTGGAAAAACTAGTTTAGGTCCAAGTTATTTCGTTTTGTAAAATTTTCATTACCAGTTACATGTTTGATGCCCTATTATGCCAAAACCGGCCATTTTCGCACCCTTATCGACAAACTTCACGAATAACTCTATTGTAAAGATCTCCTTGGATTTTTCTTAAAGTGTATTCAGAGATCGTGTTGCAGACCATAAAAACTGGACAAATTCCAACTTAACGGAAATCATCTTTTCAACAGATTCTTGGTTGGAATTGTCTTCTTGGATGAATGATGAGGCCACCTTCTGATAGAAGGTAAAAAGCTGCGATGATTTTGAAAATTGCCGACCTGTCAGAATCAGCTTTTGGACAGATTTCATTCTGGAAATTGTTTTCTTGGATGACAAAACCTCTAAGTGGAGCTGATCCTAAAGCTACTCCTCTTAAACCCACCTCAAATGTGCCATTGTCACTAGATTTTATTTTATTTTTAATTAAGGAAAAATGGGCTCAAAAGTTCTTCAGATTTTGAAACAAAATATGAATATATTCAATGTTCTCATTGGTAGATAATAATATAGAAGGATGTTTAAGTATTGATTTTAAATAGTAAATATTAAAATTTGATATCTTTTTTATAGCCAAATTTCTTTTTGTGTATGAGAATTAGCCTATGGGGTTTGGTTTCGAGTTAGGTGTAAGGTTATCCCCCAAGATGGCAGGCATTCCCAAACGAATGGGCCTCAGAAGCAAGGCCATAGTCACTCACATCCAACCATGCATTCGGAGAATGTCCTCTCATTACTCAACCCATGTGGGCTTTTACCCGTCGTCAAGCACAAGGCAAATGTTATCATGCACCTAAACAACATAGAGATCACAAGGCATTGAAAGGGGATGGTTATTATCCTAATTCCTTAAGATTGTGGGAGAAATCTTACACCTACAAGTAACCATAAGATCGTCCCTCTTCTCGGACTAAGGGTTATCACCAAATGGGCATGCAACTTAAGTGTAATAGGACCATATGAAGGTTGTGAGTGTGTCCTTAAATTGCCCACCAAGACCAACAATGGGAATAACAATGAGTCAATATTGGTTCCATCTGATGAACCAAGGTTAAATGGAGGGTTTGTTTGGGTAAGTAGAAGTACTTGGAAGATTGCTCCCTCTCTTAAGGAGTAGGCATAGGAACCTTCCTCTTTTCTAGGAGGAATATTCATAGACATAAGGTGCCCTCCAAAGACACTTGTAGTTTTCTAGGAGTGCAATGTAAGAGCAATTTGTTGGCATAAATCAATCATCCTTTCTTTGGCATGAACATAAGAATCAAACAAAAGTTTGGGTGTGCAAACTTGTCATGATGTTTAAAGGTTAAGAGAGAAAGATGTTACCCTCACTAAGTGTAACTAATTAATGATGTAAAAGCTTTTACAATACTCTTTAAAGAATGGGAGGGATGTTACACTTACTAGGTCTAACTATTGAAGGATGCAACATGGCAAGGATGTTACACCTACAATGTGTAAGGGCCTAGTAGACATAACATCTTAAAACGATTACACTTAGTAGGCATAACATCCTTCTCACCTAATAGTAGACCTAACATCTTTCTCACATAACCCCTCAATTAGTTATACTAGGCATCCATCCCATTCTTTGAGTAGTAGGCATAAGAATGCTTCTCATCTTATGCCTCATGATTTACATATGTTTATGTTTATGAAAATATTCATTTTGTGTCTTATGGTGGTTAAAGCTCACACTTTTGGACATTCTCAAATTGCAAAACTAGACTTCACTCCCACCTAGTCCCATATCAAAAAACATTTCATAAATCTAGAGTTTTTTTCCGGATCATGGGGTTCTATATACAAACATTTGTATGTGTTATTCATAACTATCTTTTACATGCATCCTTCACTACTTTCCCCTACCCATTTACATGGGTATGATGAAAAGGCAAATTAACATGTGTCTTTTGATGTCCATGTTATTTATATTAAAATCAAATTTGATATTAACATAAATAAGTATTGGGAACCATAGGAGATCATAAGAGAAAAAATCAAGGGGAGAGGGAGCTGGATTTTGCTCACTTTAGAACCTAACCCTTTGGGTATACTGAAATGTTTTTGCCATTTCTTTACATTTTCAATCATTGTGTTCAAAATGACAATGGGTGGATTGCAAGGAGCTACATAGTATAAAAGCATTGAATTTTATTTTTTTAATGAAAAATAATGATAACAATTGATTAGGATTTTTGCAATCAAACACTACATGAAACTTTCAAAATGGACCAAAAATTTAAGGTGAATCACCATGGTATGCATTGCATGGTTTTTAAATGTGGGCACATAAGAGCAATCTTTCTCTACTTTGCACATTCGTTGGAAACATATTATGGCCACATGTACATAATAATCAATTAAGTTTTGAAAAAAATCAATCCTTCAAAATATAACTCACTAGAGAATGCAATTGGGTTTTCAAGTACATAAATTGTAAAAATATCATGAGATTTAAGAAAGTAAGTTTATGGGATGTCTTAAGCATGCTTCAAATAACAAAGACATATGATTTGGACAAGCAAGAATATATCATCTACAATTCCAAATTTAACACATGTGAAGCCAATAAAAAGAAATAAATTGAATTTAGTGAAGAAACACCATTGACCAAATATGAGGATCAAAACTAAGCTTAATTCACCAAAGAAAGGTGAATTCAAGCATCAATATGAAATATTTAATGGTGAAAATGCTCATATTCATATCTACAAGTTTTCATAACTAGTATACATTGATTGTTGTTAAATAACACATACATCACTATAAACATATGCATATACTTTGGGATTCAAACCACCAAATTTTGTTGGGGGCATTATATTGGTTGGTGGAAGTTCATGTCAATTGTTAATGGTTCCTTCCATTTATTTTTAGTTAAATTGACACCCATTCTCATTTGGAATCAACAAATAATGAATAGATTTATTTTATTTTTAAATCGTCTTAATGTATGGGCACGCACCCTTTCATATGAATGATATTCATGTTGAAAGAGTAGGAATTTGGGCAAATAACATGGGAATTAACAATGATGATATTGCAAATACATGTGAATATAAATGAACATGCAAGGGACAATTTTGGGATGGGGAAGTAGGCACATGTAGAAGGGAGATGGGGAAGGTGGGGCAAGGGGAAAATGGTAAGGGAAAGGGGAAAGTGAGAGGGTGAAAATGTTATCAGGTAGAAAACAAAGACCCCATATCAAGCAATGAAATATGCCTAATTATGTGTGAAATATTGTTCATGGATGAAGTTGTGTATAGATGACAATTGTTTGCAACTGAATGTGATCACATCAATGAAATTAAATTTTGGATGGATTTTTTTGTATAAATGAATTGTATTGTGTAGAATAAAAAAAATATGTCATGAATGATTTCACATATGTAATAATTTTTATGGATAAAACTTGATAGTTAATGAAATTATGTTCATGGTTCTAATTGACCAAACTCATGTGCTCATCCATATGGGTGAAATGATTTACATGGATAAATTTATGTCCTATATATTTACTAAACGAATGAAAATCACATTATGATGAAATTGCATTCATGTATGAAGATTGCCGTCACCCACACATATAATTGTTCTTGTTGTTGAAGCCTACAGGCCCATTTCCTTCCCCTTACAAACCTCCTTCCTTTCCTACTAGGTTGGGCCACATACTTCCCTCCTTCCCCTCTACAAACCTATTTCCTCACCCACAAACTAACCTTCAAAAGAAATTACCTTCAATAGTTTCATATTATTTTTTACCCTCATTATCTCATAAGTGGCAAAATGGCCCAACCACGTAAATGTTTGAAACTTTGAAATTTGTTCATGGCAATGAGTTCACAATTTGTTTGATTGAAACAAGTTACATATGTGTTATTGAATTGCATTCACAATCATATGATGGTATGGCACACATGAAACTATTATGACCAAAAGTCTTTCTAATGGGCACATGGCTATGACAAATTATAATAAAATATATATTTTTAAAATAACTTTTAGCAAGCAAAAAAAACATGAACATGCATGAGGTCGTATGTAAAGATGTACCCAAACTAAATTCTATTCATGACTTGAAAACCTTTGGGAGAAAAAAAAATGATGTAAGGTTATGTATAATACTAATTTTCATTAGACTACAATAATGAATGGAAAACTACTAAGATATATATACACTATATACCTACTTATCCCTTTTCAGGAATTGATTCAAATGAACCTTCTATATAAACATAAAGAACCCATAAATTTAAACAGCCAAGAAATCTTCTTGCATATCACCTCCCTGAATATTCCTTTGGATGAAGAAGATGGTGATGGATGAATTCCATCCATTATGATATTTAAAAATGGATGTCCATGGATGATGACGGTGAATCAATTACGCATTAAAAGTGACACTCATGACTAAAATTCATCTATCTATGACAAGCATAACTACATGAACTATCAAATGAAAAAAAATTCTTTATGCATAAATTCCTATTAAATATTCCACAATCTATGTTAGGGTTGCTGGATGTGATGGACAAGCTATAGTGTTTCTAGTTTATCTCCTTCAAAAAGTTGTGTTTACGCCTCCAAATGCTACCATTAAATGTTATTTGTGGATTCTAAATTTTTAATCCATTTTTAATCCAAGTTTACGATAATTATGATAATGCCATCAAATAATCCCATTGTTTAGATCTCACATTTAGGTGTGGGTGACATTACATGGGCTGTGGATGAAATAGCTTCTTACCACGAGATCCTTTGATTTTTTTGGCTTTCTCTTTTGTTTTTTGTGTGATGGTTCCAGCCATCGATTTTTATTGGATTTTTGGCCTTTATTATATATCCCAACGTAGATTGTAAAACATCAGGTAAAAAACACATATTTATCTATGAAGGAAGGTAGTTTGTTTTGTTTTCGAGTTGTGAGATCCACTGAACTCGGATGCTTCAGATCATGTTCTTGGTATCTTTGGAAAGCTCTCGACAAGGACGGGTGTGTGGGCTTGGCATGACTATTGGACTTGCCATGCAAAAGTTCTTGAATATTGAACGATTTTTTCACTGAAAATTAAATTAAATTGTAGCTGAAAATTTTGGAGGCATTGGAATGTGCCTTTGGTGTTGTTGAAAAGATCTTGATGAGCCAGATTTAGTGGAGTTTATTTGATAAAATTTGGATTCAGAATGTGGGAGATATTGATTTTTAAGTGATTTCTGCCACTGAAAATTCAAATAAATTCCAAAAAACCAGGTTTTGGAAGGAAAATTTGTTGAGGATCCATCCATCCATCCATAACACTCATTTCTCATCCAAAAGCATCCATTGTCATTAATTTGTGATTCATCCCATAAAATGCCATTTCGATATATCTTTGCATATAAGGTCGAACTGCCCATCACCGGTCACTTCCCTATGACCGAACAATTCTCTAGATCTTTGTCATCTGTGCTTCATTTTGAGTGATTTAAAACGTTGTGGGAGCGCTAACTTGAGCCCTTCAATTGGTCTTCGAACAGCAGACGCAAAGGAGTAATTATAGAAGAGCAAGAAGAGAAATAAACTTTTCCTAAGTTATAAAACGCGTTTTTCTTCTCTTTTCTTCTCTTCTACCCCTCTTACTTTCAATGCTCATAACTTTCTCATTTCTTGTTCAATTTAAGTGATTTAAAGTGCCATAAGAGCGCAACCTTATGATCTACAAATCATATTTGAACCATAAAGGAAATAGAGCACTCTTTCAAAGACTTTTTTGGGTGTTCGGTAATAGTCTTCCAAGTGTGCGGTGGTTTTTCGTTTCATGCCTATGACCATAATTATATTCAAATTTCAAGCTAGAATTGCTTGGATCAAGAATCAAGTAAGTTATTTTTTACACAACTAAATGAAAATATCTCATCACCTTGAATTAGCTATTGATGTATTTCATGGGGTTTTTGTATGCAATATTTTTGACATTTTTCCCAACCTCAAAATTTGATTTCTATTGGACATTCCTCACATCTTTAACAATTAACCTAGCGCACCCACTTGGTATGTGGTGTAATGGTGAAAACATATATCATTATATGCTTCAATGTATGTTTGTTTCAATTTCTAATTTGATTTTTTAGATTTAAAAATTGAATTGCTACATAAATTGCATCAAAACACGTTTCCCAATGTTTAATGGTTGGGAAACATCATTAAAGCTATCCTTGAATTTCAATTTGTGTAAAATGGGATAAATATGTTATAATGTGTATATATTTTATTTACATGGCATTGTAAATATTATCTTGGAACCTAAATAACAAGTATATGTTAGAAGGTTATATATTCTACTACCAAGAAAATACCTATTCATTAATTTTAACATTCAAAAGGTTTCAATTCTATTGATTGGAAAAAAATGAATTTAATTGTTTACATTAATTTGAGAACATTTAAGAATATTGTCAAGTTATTTTATCAAACACAAATATTTTACTATAAACATCCTTCCTTATCAAGTTGCTAACTTTTTCCTACTTTAATGGATGCCATCTAGTTCAAAACTTTTTTTTTCAAATACTCATGATTTTCATAGATTGTGTTGCTTTTGGTCACAATTTTTTTGTTGCCACAATTGTTGAGATTTTCCAAGATGAACACTTTTAACTACTACCAATTCCAAATATTAACACAAGAAATTGAAGCTTTCATTGCTTTGGATTGTCAATTTGCAAATAGGGAAGTAGTTTATTAAAGGACATAATTGATTAGGGTTGATAATGAACCAATACCCATCATTGCGTTCGACTTTGAATCAATGTTGGCTAGACGAAAAAATATATTATTGGGCCTTGTCCCTCATGTCTAGCTACCCTAGGTTAACAAAGTTAGATTATTTAATGCTCTACCCACTTGTGCTTCTTTTTTTCAAAAATTTTCTTTTTTAAAAATTTCACCTACCTACTAACCTCTTTCTTGCCCCTACCTACCATTAATAAGCAAACCACCTTAACGTACCTAATGACCTACCTAGTGACCTGCCTAACATAATTTACTTGCATCTACTTACTTGCCTCCCCATAACCTACTTACCTACCTATTATTGGTTCCTATAGTTTAACAACCTTTTTTGGCTATATGTAGCCAATAAGAAAAAGACAAAATTTAAAAGTTCTAAAATTGAATGTCTATTAATATTTTTAATAGTTGTAATTCAACCATGATTCAAATAGGTAGCTAGAATTTTTTTTTTAATTATTTTATTATTTTATTATTTATCTTGTAGCCAAATCTGACTAATTTTTCCTATGGATGATTGTCACTTTGATTACATCATAAAATTGACCAAAAAAACATTGTTTAACAACAAATTAAACCAATATCACACAATATAATAACCCAAAACAAGGCCATGAAATATGTAAAAATTGTACACAAATGGAACTTTATTTAGAACATGGAATGATTGAAAAAACTAAATAAAACAAATAATGCTAAAACATAAAATATATATTAATGTTCAACAAACTAAAAATAATGAAAATAAATTAATTTTATTTACACATGTTGAGTGATTTAGCTCAAGAAGGCTTCCATGAAAGCTCCCATATGGTTTATCATTCATAGAACCTTCATGAGCACTTTTTTTAACACCTTTTTTATTACATGTTATGAATGAAAAATGGAGTATGGTCAATAAATTTCATATAATATGGATGAAGTGCATGGTGATGAATGAATTTTAATTATGTGGATAAACTCATTTAATGGATGAAAAGTGAATGATGACAGATAATTCAATCCATCATGAATGAAAAATAAATGTTCATGGATGAATTTAACAATCATCCCATAACAACGATGATGTTGGCAAATTCTTCACAAACTGTCACATGACCTTTTTAATTGAATTACCCTAAATGTATTGGTGAATGCTTAATGAACTATTTCAAAAACCTTATTATTTTCAATTCATGTAAAATTGTTGGCCCTTGATGATATTATGACCCCCAAATGTAGGTATTGCAATGAGTCCCAAAAGACACATTGTAATATTTGCATTTGTTTTGGCACCCCTTGCAATATCTATATTTGGAGTACATTCTCAAATTATTAGTGGGAATCCCGAAAGGGTAGTTTGCAAAATGCAATACCTTCATTGTTTTGTAAACTTTAATCACAAAATGTAGAATATCAAAGAGAATTCAATGCTTTCATTTTTATGTAAAAACTAGTTGACTATGGAATGACAAAAGGGATGCAATATTTTCATTTGTCATAATAATGTTTTATGCATTTTGTGAAAATGAATGCCATGTCTTATTTTGTCATATAAGATCATATTTGATGGCATGGGAAAGAATGCAATGCTTTCATTTGTTCTAGAAACCTTTAATTCTTTGTGTGAAAATGAATGAAACACCTTCATTTTGCAACTACAAACACTACATTACTTGCAATTATGTTTTCATAGTATCATTTTTTATATGTTAACAATGTTTTCATTCATTGTTTTTCTCGCATAATCTAAATATACACATTATGTAAATAGTCAAAGTTTGCACCAAAAGATGACTTGCAAAATGTATAGAAATATAGCATGTTACAAAAATGTATGGATATCAAGAATTTTTATACATATTATTTTTGCCTCAAAGGGTAATTCCAATTTAACATTAAATCTTACTTACGATGTCATGTGCAAAGCAACAGACAATTGTGAATGCTTGTTGGACCATGTAAAATTGAATGTGCATCAACTAAACATGGATCAACTCTACCTTGAACTCCTCATCCCTTGCATTAACACAAAGAACAAAAAGTCAAAAAAACAAGCAACATTAAGCTTATTATACCAACCTCCCCCACCCCACCCTTTTATTGCCACAAAAAAAAAAAAAAAAAAAAGGGAATTCAAAGCTCCCTACCACCTATGCTATTGGAAAGAACCAAAAAAATATAAATTAAATAAACATGAACGAAGAACTTGAAGTTCATTGGCACCCCTACACCTTTCACTACCACAAACCTATGCTACTAGAAAGAACCATAAAAATCAAAATAAAATAAACATGAATGAAGAACATGAAGTTCCTTGGTACCCCTACTCCTTTCACTGCCACAACAAAAACAAGTTGGGAACTTTTTGCACACTACCACACAAAAACAAAAAACAAGGAGCATGATCAAAGCCCTCCCCATTGCCCCCACATCATGTATTGTCACAAAAGGAAAACAAAAAATGAGTAAAAAGCTCAAACCTCCCTACCCCTTATACTATCACAAAAAACCAAATATAAAAGCAATGAAAAAAAACAAGGAAGTTTGAAGAGCATGAAGCTTTATGGCATCTTGAACCTTTCATTGTTGCAAAATAAAACAAAAACCAAACTAAGGAGCCTGAAACTTTTTTTCCCATGTATTTTGATCCCCAACAATATTAATGAATAAAAAAATATCAAATATTTCACAATATAATATCTTGATCACAATTTTAGATTCCATCAATATCATCCATTTTGTGTCATGGATCTGATAAAACAAGATTAAATAAAATATATGTATAAAATGATGATAATGTGACAAAATTTTGATACATCTTTTAAAAAATTGAACCCATATATGGATGATATTCATGTTCATCCAAATCGTTATTTCATTTATTGACCTTATGGCCAATTTCATTTTTGAAGTTCAATTTAATCCATGTTGTCAAAGTTCATCCATATAATTCATTAATTCATTAGTATGGCCAATTTTCATTTGCATTGCCAATATGCTCCATGAATAAAATTCATCCATCATCAAACTTTGTCATCCATATGGCAAATTACACGTGTAGCAAACTTTATCCATGAACTTAATTTTATTCATGCATAGTTCATTTCATTTGCATTGAAAATACCCTTTAAAAAAATGGTTTCATTGATGTTTTTTTCATTTTCATCCACATGTAGACAATTTTATATATCTTTATGATCAATGTCATCCATCAACAATCTAATATTGTGCATTTGGTGTACCTTGTTTTTGACATTTATTTGAAGCCTTCTATTGTAAATATTGTTTGAAATAATATCAACCACCTTTTTTCTTCCTTCTAATGATTCCTTTTCTTTTCTTCCTTTTTCCTCCCTACCTCCTCGTTCCCCTTGTTCTTGCCTAAGGTTTTTTTTGAAAGAATCATCAAGGTTGAGCTTCATGATACTTAGAAATTGGATGACTCATCTATTTTAGGTTTTTAAAATATTTTCAAAACCAAAACCCATTGGCTCTAAGGCTAGGCTCAAATTTTTAAACTAATGATTCCCAAGTGGACAACTATAAATGAAGCCCATTAGTTTGGGTTGAAGGTGGGGCCAATTTTAAACATTTTTTTTTGGCATTTGGCAACATTCAAAATGAAGCTCTCCACACCCCACCTCCCCTTCCCTCCTTTCCCCAAAAGGATTTTTTTCAAGAATAACACAAAACAATGTCACCAAGCAAATGTTATATGTCAATATTGAAATGTTGAACAAGGAAGAAAAATTTTAAATTGTCAATTGACAATAATACATATATTTTGTTTGACAAGCATAGATTGTCTTGAAAATAAAATATCGAAATTTAAGTTGTGGATGATCAAGTTATGGGTGCCAACCTACTTCCTAACAACATTTTTTTGGCCCACTTGTGGTATCTAGTGATTGCATAATGACTCTTGATTGAATCAACAAGTTGATGTCAAAACCAATAGCCAACTTTGCACAAGAAGAAATCCTAGAAATTATAAAAAGGTTTAAAAACATGAATGAATGAATGAATGAATAAGTCCATGATGTTTGAGTCACGGAATACTTATTTGTTGTGGATGGAGCACAAAGTGGCTTATGTGAATTAACATAACTAATATTGTGGCTTTAAATTTAGACCTAAACCCTACCTATATACCTACATGTGAAACCTAACCCTTGCAAGAAGACCTGAAGACATACAAGCTAATTTTTTTTTTTAACTAGGTTTTCTTAGGTTGGGCATGGGGCTAGGTTTCAATACCCACCCTAGAAGCAAGTGAGAGGAGGGGAGGGGGGGTTGTCACTCTTTGTATTTTCAATGTACCACTTGCATTTGTATGGTATTATTTTCCTACCTAATTCTAAATGAGATGGATATTAATAAATATCCTTGTTTAAAAAAAAAAAATTGTTTTGGCAATTGATAAATACCTAACTTATTTATATGTTAAACAAACTATGTTTAACTATATTCAAATGCATTGCTTATTTAATTAATTTTTTAATTTTTTTAATAGGTTAATTTATTTTCTATTTTTTTTAAATAGAAATTTCCTCTAAAATAATTTTTTCAATACCTTATTTTGAACAAACATATTTTTGTAAAAATGTAAGTGAACTCCCTATGGGCAAGCAAGTCCTATGGTTAGTATGCCCCCAACTAGAACCATTGGGCTAAGTACCTAAATTCAACCAACATTTTTCATGACCTTCTACTCCTCCCCAACTTTTCTTGCTTCTACATCACAAAAAGAGGCCTTTGACATGTTATTTCATGCTCATGACTAGTTTCAAATAATGCCATTATTCATTCCATAATGTTTTCTCCATTTATTTCATTTTGAAACATATATAACCTAAGTATAAAAAGACAAATAACGTATTCATTTTCAAATCTAAATAAGTGCCTCGGGAAAGAAAGGTAGGTGTGAAGGCTTCACAAAAATAAAAACCATGGATTCAAAATATAAATGAAACAATCATAAAATTGGACTTTTTGTTGTGATGTAAAGCATAACAATGAACAATAATGGTGATTAGGTTGGGCTAATGGTGTGGCATTTATGCAAGTTTTGTGTTATATGGGTTTGGCCTCATTAGGCCAACTCCTTGCCAATGCAATGCACTAAAATGCCAATGACCTTAATGTCATGGTGTGGGATGACCTAAAACGTGTCCTTGTTGGGGCACTACGAGAATGTGAGAACCACCCTATTGAATGCAACTTGATCATGAATAAGTTGTGGATGTGCATGAGTATGATTTTGACAATGTGTTTCTTTCTCTTTATGGTCAAATGTCTACATAAACTAAGGACATGTGGTCCCTTACAAGTTTTGTGTGTAGTTGCACAATTGTTTGGTGTACATTCTATTTTACAAATGAAATATGGGTTTGGGATGAAAGATTATGGTTGTTATACGTCGGTTTTCACAAACCTTTCGTAAGAAATGAAACTTCAATGTATTTTGCACTTTAAGAATGGCTTAATCTAACTAACTTACAAAAACCTTCACATCAAATCATTTGGCCATGCATGAAAGTTTTTATTTCGTAATGGTAATAAATTAGTGATTTGTGTTTTATTATTATTAATTTTAGGTCTCATGCTTGGGGTAGGTTCCTTTTAAGTTTGCATGGTAATCACACCAAAAATGAGATGGTATTCAAGGTATGGATTGGGTTGGTGATGTTTGCAACTTTTGCTGGGCTTGAAGTTTTAAATTTATCAATCAAGTGTATAATTCACTGATTTCATGGTCAATTGTTGTCTATCAACATGATGTTAATGTGACTTGGTACATTAGAAGAAAATTTGTTGTTTGCAAGCAAACATCAATTTTTCTTCTAGCGCTAAAATCATTTATTATGACATTGCAACACGGGTCATGATTATCTTAGTAACTTAGGATAATTTAAAATTTAAAATGAAAATGTTGATTGAAACTTTAATAAAATGGAAGCAAGCTTCATTTTTACTAGTGGGCCCATGTGTTGTTAGCCCAAGTATATTAAATCTCCTATAAAGTCATCCATGCCAACATTGGTCTAGTTGAAGTGGTTTTAATTCAAAATTTGTGTGAAAGCACCATAATTAATGTCATAAAAGAAAGAAAAAATAGTTATGTTTATATGTTTTTTCATCATACTGTAAAAGGTGCCATTGTTCATAATAAGAGATTCCAAGAAAAACATATTGAAGGCTTTCATAGATACAACTTTTCAAAAAATGCAATTGTGAAAAATATAATTTAAAATGTTAAATTAATTTTCAAGAACAAAATTCACTCTAATTCAATAATTTTTACTCCATTGGTCTAAAACTACAAAGTGACCCAAGTGTGCACACAATTTCATTAAATGACTTCTGGTGGTACCAAATGTATAGTGAAAAGGCTTCATTGTCTAGGAATGTTTACAACATGGTCACATCCAAACAAAACAAACAATTATCTTAATGTATAGACAAAATTTGTTGATTACATTTAACTTTTTAAAGATTTAACTATTTGATGACACTATTGATCCACTCAAAGAAAAGTAAGGTCAAACAATTGGTTTATCAAATATTTTGCAACAAGGTATTAATTAAGGCCAAAAGCAAATTTCATACAAAATCCATTTTTCAACCTAATTTGATTTTTTAAACACAATGAACATTGATATATTCAAAATTTTCCTTAAAGAAAATGGTGTCTATTACTCACCTCCCCGACTTTTTAACACCACCTTGCACCAACCTTACATTCACATTAAAATCACCTATGCTAATGGTGTTTGATCCAAACCTTATCTCAAATTTTGCCCAATCAAGTTACTTTTGGTAATTCACTAATCAATTCCCTATTTGGGTTTGATTGTAACCTTAACAATTGTGGAAGGGAACCGTCAACAACCTTAGACACTTTATGTGACCTAAAAACCAAGTTCTTCCTTTTTCAAAAGAAAAACCAAGTTTTAAATGATTGATTTTGATTTGGAAGTTGAATTGGAATTGATTTGGATTAAAGATGATGACATTGAAATGTGACCTTCAAATATTATCTTTAACCAAATTAAACCTTACAAGCATGATTTGAATTTAAGGATGAACCATAGTATGGTTGAAAAATGATGTTGCTTTATCATAAACATATTAAGTAACACATTGTAATCTTGTGAATTGCGAATAATTGTCAGATTTTTTTCACTACCCAAATCTACCCAATCATCACCTTATATTTACATCATATCAATTGTAAAATCATAATTCGTTAACACATAATCAATGGTTTTTTTTCAATGCCCTAAGGGAGCCAAAGTGGCCAACATTCCTAGCTTTAATTTTATTTTGACTTAATTAATGATTATTTTCTAGAGAACTCATAAATGTGTATATGTGGATATGAATGTCATGACACCCTCCCCAATAAACCAATTTTCTATTGTAATTTGGGGGAAAAATGGGGAAATTGTGATAGAATATTCCTTTTTAAAAAATTGTGTCACCTTTTGGTGATCTTTCACCAAAAAAATCATTGGACATAACTTGATTTTTTGCCCCTTATCCCAAAAAAAAAATTATTATAAAAATAATGTCCTTTTTGTGAAGGGTGGAATGTCATTAATTAATACATGAACTTCCCAAAAAAATAGGTTTGGTGGCAAAAGAAATTTGATGGTAACTCACAACCTCACAAAACAAACCTATCCAATGACAAGTTTGTATCAACAATATAAGCACTTTTGTATTTTTGTACATGTAAAGATGACCTTCATTATTATTTGAAGGAAGGTTCATTGTACTTTCATAAAAGAAAATCATTGAATGAGTGGTAATAACATTATAAATATATTTTTGTACATGTAAATATGACCTTCATCATAATAGTGAAATTCATTCTCATGGAGTTGTGTTTCAAAATATAGTATTAGGTTTTATACATTCCATGTGGGACTTAAATTATAACTTTATAAATTTATCCAAGCCACATCTTGCTAAATCTTTCAATTTAAAAATAATTGGAATATATCCTTAACTTTTTGTAACAAAATTATTTCATACAATTAAAGTTGGATATATGGTTTTTTTTTAATAACAATGTGAAACATCACATTAGGGTTAGGATTGCAATTTTATGATTATGACCATTTTTTTGTTGTAATTTTATAAGCAATTTAATTGTGATTTTGTTTTGGGTTGTTACTATAATGGCTCCTAATCTTCTAGATTTGGTTAACATGAGAAGCAAGATTCTTGAACGAATGTGTGTGTTTATAATGATCAATGTTTAACCAAACATCAGCCTTCTACACATTAAAAAAATCCACACCAATTTATTTGTATCTCAACAATGATGCTTAACATGTAAATTTGATTGATTTTTTTCCTAACAAATTTCTATATTTTTTGACAAAAACTTTGAGAAATTTTTGTTTCATATTATAAATTTGACTGATTTCTTGAAACAAAATTGCCAAATTTGGATATCACAAAAAGGAAAAGGAAAAAAAAATAATGATTCATGTAAGACATAAAAATGCTTGTATATAATGTATCATGTGGGCATATTATTTTGTGCTTATAACTCCTTCACAAGTAATGTAAGATAATCCATATGTCAACTTCTAAAACATATATTACAAATGAACATGATTCGGTTTTGAATCGTACCTATCCACATAATCTAGTCTAGTTACTTGCATTACTATTTATTGCATCTTGCAACCTTACAATCCACATGTTCCACATATTATACTTTAACACATAATCACTTTGTAAAAATCAAAATGTAAAATTAACAAATGTGAAAAGTTCACATAGTTTGGAATAATTGTCTCATGTGTCACATTCTATAGTCAATACACATTTGAGACATCAAAATGCAAGATAATTCACACATGTTGGACACAAATGTCAAATGTGAGATGTACCAATTAAAATGGGGATTAGTTCACATTTTAATTGCAAAATGATTATGTATGCATGATGTTTTACAATATCATCAATCTAGATATCCAACAACAATACACAATTACAATATAAAATAAGAAATACAATGATAATGATAATCAAAAGCTAGTATAGGTGAAATGAATATAGGGTCCAATAATATGGTCATCAACTTGATAATTATGAAAATATTTGTATGGAATTAGGGAAATATGTCCCTTACTAGTGCTTCATGAATAATTTTTCTTTTTTGTTGTTACCCCTAAGTGTTTTCATTTCTACTTTCAACATTTTTTGCACAACAATAGGGAAGATTTTGATCTAAGTGTGTAGTGCATCTTTTCACAATAATATATGTGACATATGTTGCATTTAGATCTAAACCTAAACAATTTCAATATATTTCACCAAAAATGCAAAGATATTTTTTAAGTCATTAAAAAAACATTAAATACATATTTTCATCCCCAAAGTACCCATGCGAAACCCCAAGATTTCTCCTATCCAAATAATGTCATCTTAATTCCTAGCAAAATATAATGAGCGTATTCATTTATCATCAATAGTTGATCACTTTATGTATTTTATGGCTCCATGAAAATTAGTCATACATCCATACATGTGATCAAAGTGTAAACAACATATGTCCTATACAATCTTGTTAAATCCTAAGGATGGATGTTATTAGTTAACTAATTTGGTGAATATAAGGTATGTTCCTAAAATTTGGTGTTGTAAAATAAGGTTTAGACCTTCATTTGAATGCTATTTTGTTATGTAGATCTTTCTGTAGATAAGGTGGGCATAAAAAGTTCTTTTTGTCATTCAAGTCAACACATATTTTTGGAATCTTAATCAAATATGTTAACATGGTTAATGTATGTGATTCCAATGTTCGAAAATTTTGCTTGCATGCAAGCATGCTATAAACTAGGCCTTAATTCCACAAACCTAATAATTGTTCCATATGTGGAATGGACCAAGGAGCTTTAAAGGATAAGAATGTTGTAGACCCTTTGTCATGGAGAAGGAACCTCAAACTTTAAGGCACCTCAACCAACTCACTAACCTCTTGATATAGAAGCAAACCCATGTATTATTCATAAACCTTTGCTATTGTATTCTTGTGGGCATAGGTCATGTCCCCATCTTGGTTATAACAATAAAGAATGAAGAAAATTAATAGGATCAATTAGTAGAAGGACAAAACACAATATGAAATTGGTTATTGCCTTTAGAAAGGCACACCCTATAAGTGGACCTTAATAAAGATGATTGGTTTGGGCCTTTCAAAAAATTTGTTAACATCACCCCTTATGGACATTGATTTGGAATGGATGGATAGAGGGAAAGGAAATTGTTTGCACATCTATGAAATGAATAATTTTTTGTGCAATACATACATTTTAGATGAAGGTAATGATGTGTAGAGTTGGTGTATAACCATCTATGGTGACATACCACTTCCTAGTTGAAAATTGAGTTAGGCTTGGGGATGTAAGTAATTTTTTTCATCCAGTGCCTTTTCATATCATTATTTCTTCGTTAGCAATTCATTATATAAATTAATATCCACTTGGAGAAAACCCCTATTTTTTTCGACTATGCTTTCAATTACTTTGCAACTATTATTTTAGGTGAGCACGACAATTTCAACTAGAAAATGTTTTTTTCAAATCAAAACCACTTTTTTCAATTGTTTACCAAAAGAATCAACAATGTTGAGTCAACTTTAACATGTAGTAGAAAATGGCAAACATTCATCACTTTTTAGGCCAATGGTGAGGTGTAAATACCTTAGTTGAAAGTGATGCACCACTTGAGTTGATGAAACATATTCAACTTATGGATGAACATCATCTACCTTCATTGGATGGCATGGATTAAACTAGGTTGGACTATGTAACTAAGCATTATTGCATTAACACAAATCACATGGGCATTGGTGGGACTCCATAACAATGAAATAATCAATGTGTGTTATGTGTATGGTAGGGAATTTTTAAAAATATATATGTTGAGAACTTCGGGTGGATTAATATTATGAAATGCCATGTGTACAACATATTCAAGACCATGTCATTGTTTGTTGCCACATAATGTTTAAGAATATGCCGACTGTGTCATTCATAGTTAGTTGCAATTTAGCCAACCAAAAAATTAATTATACTAAAAAATTAATTAACAAAAAGTTGGATTATAATCAAATTTTAGTGGATAACAATCATAATTATAAGACTGCAAAATTAAAGTGTGAGGATAATGTACCCAATTGAAATTAAACTAAAGAAAATCAAACCACAATAGAGGCATAGTTTGCATGTACATTGTCAACCAAGAATGCAAAATCCTATAATGTCCATGTGATGAATGGTACAATTATAGGTTCACAAATATTTCAAAAACCTCACAATGCACTAAAGACAACCTTCAATTGCCCAATTTGAAAACTATGTAATGAAACATTGCTACCACTTACATCCCAAATGTTTACTTGAATAGTTTTTAGATAACTAACAAACAAAAATGGCACATGTCTTAATTTACCTTACATATAGTTGACACATAATTGAAACCCAATCAAAATTAGATGAAGCCAATCAAAATATAATTATATTCTAGTCAAAACTTAATTAAAGTCAAAAATTAAAACTCAATAAAATATAATTTCTCATTCCATGCATTTAAAAAAAAGATTTTGTAGTGTTCAAATTCTAATGTAATGGTTACAACATCACATTAACTACTTGAAAAAAGAAAAAAAAAAGAAAAAAAAAACATTGTGAAAAGATTGAAGAATAAATAAAAATTCTTACTTATTTTTTGAATGTTATTAACATGCATTGATGGTTGAAATGCTTCATAAGTTATTCAATTTTTTGCTTTGAAATGGAAAAAAAGAAGTTAAACTAATGAAAGTTCAAAGAAAAAATTAATTGAAAAAAAATATATTAAAAGCAATGTAGTGGAAAACATGGTGGAAAAAGGAAATGAAAGATAAGAAGCAAGTTGTTGAATGAGCTTGGAGCTTTAGCAAGTGCCTAGACTTAAAACTTGGAGCTTGCATAATTGGATGTAATATTTATCCTATAACCATGCAAGTAAGATCTATAAATTAGGACTAAAAATCAATAATTATAGGGGTAAACCAAAAGGCAAGAATAGCAATGAATATTTGCATTCATCAAAATCATGGTGAATGTATTAATATATCCATCGTGTTTATGGATGAAAAAAATTGCTATTTGTGAGTATTTGTAATACACAATTAAACATACTATAAATATACATGATTTTATATTTCTTGAATGATACAATATAAAATCCATTGTAGCAATTATCAACATTATGTATTTAAAGACTTATATCTTCAAAAATGAAATAAAAAATGGTGTGTAGAATGAATTACTGCAATCTAAGATTTTGTTCAAAACACAAAATGATACCCCTATATGGATCATTAATGTAGAACTTATAATTAGTTTTTTCACATGTATGAAAGACAATAAAATTAATTATTTTAAAAATACATTAGTATCACCCAATGGTTTTTTAATGGTAAATTTTCTTCATTTTGTGATTGAAAATTTTTTTATCACAAATTACTTTCTTTTTTAATTTAAAAAAATCCAGAATAATTTCCAAAAATTGCCACAATTGCCTACAATATGAAAGGATGATTATGATTTTTAATTAATATTCTGAATATTTCCATATTTGGCTAAATATACTTATGGAAAATTGCCAGTTGATCAATATCACAAGATTGAAAAATAAAAATAAAAATTGGTATTACCCCAATAAGGTCCCTTGTTATAATAGTGTTTAAAAATAGTTTGGTATAATATCAAGTTGTAAAACACTATATTTATATTTTTGTGAATGAAAATTTTAAGATGTCTATTAGATTTTTAATATTATTACACAAAAATAATTTAAAACGCACACACACACACACCCCAATAATCAATTTATTTTTTGATTACAAAATCAACAAGTATCTATTTCAAAATTCAATCTTCATTCAAAAAATTTCCAAGAGCATTTTTTTATTCAAAAAAAAATCCTACAAATTAAGAATTATTGTTATCATAAGATTTAATCCTTCACAATTTTTCATGAATTCTAAACCAGGTTTTAAAACAAAATTTCACATTTATAAAGAGCTATTCCTTTAAATATAAATCTAGATGAATTTGGAAACCTTCATCTTTTAAAACAATGATCTTCAACTATCCATGATTTTTCATAAATTAACACATGAGATAAAATCAAGTTGTTCCATCAAACAACTATGTACATTACAAATTTTATTTTGTGGAGAAATAAAATATTAAAGGTGGCAAATTTTCAAAATAATTCAATTTTTTTTCAAAATTTGACAACAAGAAAACCAAACTTGAACACATTTTTAAAACCATTTTGAAAGTATGGAGGAAGGGGAAGAGGAGTTAGACCAACACCTACATTAGTACCTTTAATTTGTTGAGTAAATCATCCTATGGCTATATTTCCTCCATGAGTGTGAAATTTGAAGTTGAAGACCCATTTAGAATGTTTAGAGTATGTCCCAAAAAATTGGGATTTTTTTCTTATGGTACCTACTAGTGAAGGTGTTTGTTCATCAAAGTCCCAATAGAGTAAAGGGAGTGGGGGATTGTTGTCAATGGCAATCCTTCTTTTTTTTGTTTTGGGGAGAAGTGGGAAGTCCCTTTTTTTTGTTTCTTTTGTTCTTCATCTTTGGCTTTTGTAGAAGGAGGAGAAAAGTATTCTTCTTCTTTTGATTGTCAAGGCAAGGGGAGGAGAGTCCTCTCCTTGGCACTTTTTCTTTTATTTTCATTTTTATGATGTAGCTAGATCCATGATCATCCATAAATCCATTAACCCAAATTTGGCTTTAAACATGATAGGAAAATAAAATAGTTGTAAGCATCCTTCACATTTGTTGTTACATTCTAGAACCCAATAGAGAAAATTAACAATTTTTCAAAAAGAGTTAAAATTCTTTTGAAAGGCAAATCTATGGATGGTAATAACAAAGTTATGAGAATGTTGTCAAATTGGATAATGATTTTGGACAAACCTTACAAAAATAATCAAGGGTCTAATGAAGGAGAATATGAAATCAAGCTTTGGGAGCAAAGATGAGTCAAATGCGTGTGTATGCCCTCGAATTTGGCTATGTCATTAACCAACATTTTCAAACATTCAATGAAATTCCATCTCTTCAATTTGCCATAATTTGTCATTTAATATCATAATTTCCCACAACTATTTTCTAACAAAGAATGTTCATTCACCTCTTATTTGTCAATCATTTGTACATTTTTCATTTATCACGATCCATCCATCTTTTAACCAAAATTTCCATTCATCTATTGCATTTGTGCCCATCTACAAAATTATTAGGGAAATATTTAAATATATTCCATCCAAACTTTTTGATACATCTGTTTGTTTCGTCTAGATTGATGAATGATATTCATCTATGTCAAATGAACATTTATCATCATGTTCATCCATGTAGATGAATTATATATGTCATCATGTTCTAGGCTCATGCCCAAGCCATCCCTAGGTTTAAATTTAGACATAAGTTGAGCTTGAAAAAGAGTTGAAAATAAAAAAATCAAACTAGAGCAAAAAAGAAACTCAAAGTTTGAACATGAGCATAATATAATGTGGTCCCATTGTGCATGGTTATAATTGGGATGTCGATTCATTTTCAATTGTACAAGTTGACATAGTTCCAACTAGTTTTCAATTTCATTAAATGCAATCCAAAATTTGAATTTCCAACCAATGCATTGTTGCTTCTATGATATGACACATCATCCATTAATACATATTATATGTCACATTATACATTCATTCATTCATCTATATTATACCATTCATTCATTCATATGCAGCCAACCATTTCTCAAGCCACCTCCTAGGTAGATAGGTAGGTATGTAACCTATCTATCGACCTATTAACTACTTCCCACCTATTATTCCTTACACCTTACTTACTTATACTTTGCAAAGTAAGGGCATTTGAACCTTGTGTTGAACATTTTTTATCATTGTGATAACTTTCACATGACCTTAGACCAAGATGTGAATGTTATCCTATTCTTTAGCACCATGTTGAATAATTTGGAGCCCATTTAGGATATTTAGTCACAAAATAGAGTAATGAAAGTTACAAACTTTGATAAAGGTGTCACAAAATTGCCTATAAAGTTGGAAATTATTCACAACACAAACATAACATGGTCTTAATATAGTTGCAAAAAAAGTCACATTAAAGTTGAAATAAAGTGGAAAACATATGTAATATTTCATCCATCAATTCTTACCCTTCATTCAGTCATAAACAAGGTCCATTGAAATAATCAAGCAGTTGACATGATGGGGCATGGTTCATCATTACAAAGTGAACTTTTTTATTATAGTTCAATTGAGTTTTTTTTTCTATTTCATAAAATATTTTGAAGGTAAACTCCCATTGGTGGTCAATGTCATACACTTACTAAATCAATGAACAATTTGATTCATTTTTTTCAAAATAAACAGAATTATGTAGTTGAAACAAAGTTGAAAACAACATGCAATCAAAAATTGGTTGGTAAGAAAAAACCCTTTTTCTCTTATTGATTGTCTCAAAAGTTGACCATTGTACACCATGTTATATAACACTTCATTGACAATACATTTACAAAACAAGATAAACAATACGATTCCTAAGACTAATGTTTAACACAAATTTTTTTGCAAAAGGTCTAGTTGAAAAAAAGGGAAATTTTTATTGATATTTGTCAAAATTGTTAAGAAGCAAAGTCCCAACTTGTGAAAAACTATTTACCATCCCAACCATTTTATTACAATTACAAATACAAAACAAAAGGTGTACTTCACATACTTCTTCCTCAACTACATAAATTCTGAAAATTTAAATTTGAAATTACCTAAATTCATTTTAAAATAAAATTTCGACAAAGAAATGCCAAACATAGATAATAGATATGGTAGGATACCCATGATTGTAACTTGTAGTGTAGGATGTGCAAAATGTGTGAACAACTTTGCATAATCTAAATTTTACAAGTTAAGTTATCAACCATAAATGATTAAATATTAAATGTTAGAATTCACAAAGATGCACATCTAGGAATAAACAAAATGTACAATTAGAAGTATTAATTGATTTTATTTTATTTTGCTTATCTCAAACATGAACTATTTTTTATATTAAAAAATCAATCACAAACCAAAAACAAAGAAAGGTAACAAATCCATTATCCCTATATTTGTACACATTTTAAAAGAACAAATTTACAATGTACTAATTTGTTATCTATATGTAAAATTAATTCTTATATAATGGTACATCAGTTGTATTTTAGAATTTTACATATAATAACAGCAATACAAGAAAAGTAGCATAAAACCAGATAATATTTTCATTTTCTACATGATGTTTAATACTGGCAATAAGGTCTTTGGACATACTGTTTTTCAAATGCAAATTTGACTAAATTTGCTAATTTCTGGAGAATTTTCCAGATTTTTAATACCAAAAAATAAATTAAAAATTTTATTTTTTATTTTTTTATTTTTTTCAAAACCTAGTCTTGGCTCTTCCCACGCCTTGACTAGTAGATGGCTAGGTGCCAATGTTTTTTGTTCAGGCAAGATTTTGCCATTTTTCAGCAAGGAAATTGGGAAATTTTTGGAAATTTTCTTTTATTAAGTGTAAATTTGGCTAATTTTTCTCTTTTTTTGGGGTTACATTTTCACAATTTTTAAAATTAAATTAAAGAAAATTACTGGTAGGCCTCAAACTATGTAGATGGTTTAGCCCATAAAATGTCTTGACAATTTGGACCAATGTTGGTGAAGGAAGGCTAAGGAACATAAACCTTTTAATCACTATTTCTTGGGAAGAGCATTGAAGCTATTGAAAACAATAATGTATTTCTTTTTTCATTGTTTGCCCTTAGCCCAATTCATATTTTTCCTAAAAAAAATATGGGCCATGGATGATGCATTAGTGTGACATTATTGTTAAATAATGTGAATGCAAAATGAACATTTTTTTTGGGGTTTATAATTTATACCTAGTTTGTCTAGAAAGCCATGGGTTTTATCTTATTAATGTGCATCAATTGGGCCAATTTTTTTAAACAGATGCAACCAAGTTGTGAGCTATACATCTATTGGTGCACTTTGATGAAATTCAAAAAAAAAAAAAAAACTTCATTGACAAACCCTAAATTTTAAGGTCTCGATTGGAGGTTTGTCCTATTGGGTGTCTCTAGCTCAATGAAAAAAAGGCATCATCCTTTCACTTGTTAAAGGAAATGAGACTTAAAAGGAAATCATTAAAACCAAGTGACCTAAATCTCAACATCCACATTCAATGTTTTAGCATTTAATTAGGTAGTTATATTTGAACATTTCTTTTAAAATTCTCCACTTATGCACTTTGTTGTAAGATTGCCTACATTATTCTTGCGTCAATGGTGCTAAAGGTGCGGGGAAAGGATTGAAAAATCTTGTCAACAATTTTGCTATGGTTGGAAGATTTTGCCTAATTTGTGTTGGAAGATTTTGTCCAATTTGTATTCTCTCTTTAAATACGACTTTTAAGGACATCCTCATTGAAGTCAAGTAATATTAACTATGGTATTAAATAAAAGGTGGGGGAATCTCATATTAGTTTTGAAAAGTTGGTTTTGGGATCTAAAACCTTAGTGCTTTAGCTTAAAATTAATTAATTAAAAAAATAAAATTATATATATACCCGAAGGCTTTAGATCAATTAGCTCCTAAGCCCCCTTTGAGAACCTGAGAACCGCCGGTTCCAGGTTTTTGAGAAGGGAGAGAGAGGGCGGGAGGAAGAAGGGGGGGGGGGGTAGGGAAAGAGTGAAACAATTTTTGGTCATGTTTGTTTCAAAAACTTCAAAGAACTGGCAGTTTTCGTGAAGGAACCTCTGCTGAAAATGGAGTGTTGGAATGAGTTTTTAAAAAACAATTTATAGGTGCAACTGTTTGGAGTTTTTTGGTCACAAATTCAATGGTTTTTTTTAGGAAAACAATCACCAAACTTTGAAAAAATAATCTAAAGAAATATCTAAAAATGACCAGATTTCTTTACATGGTTCAAGTTGGTAGCAAAAAATGTATAAGAATGTTGTTTTTTTCATGTTTTGTTAATAGCCAAATTTGGTCAAATTAGCTTATTGACAATCACCACCTTAGCTACATCACAAAATTGAAAGAAAGAAAGGGGGAAAAAAAAAAGCTTGGAACAACTATGCACATTTTTTAATGTGTCATTATCTCATGTATGCAAAAAAATAATGACACATAAATTATACACGAGAAATTTCTTATTATTCAACAAGATTGCAAACCAACATTTATTTTGTTGCAAAATTTTGCCAATTGGCAAGTTTTGACAAGGCCAAACGACATGGCTTTGTTTAAAATGGATGGATCTAAACCAGTCATTTGGCCATAATCAACCATTGGATCTAGGGCTAGTCTTGCAATCAATCACCCAAAAGGTGGGAATTGTCGAGGGGTCGACATTGGTTCATCAAAAATAGCTTACTATTGAAATCAATATCATTGATGTGGACTTTGAACCACCTTGATCACTTGCCTATCTATGTGTTGATGAGTTAGGTTGTCGATTATGCGTAGTGTTAATTATTCCAACATTGTTGCCTCCCCTTGCCCTACCTTCATTTTTTATTCACAAGAATTGTTTGTTCTCTTGTTGGTTATTCACTAGTGCTACATCATGGCAAGAAGTACAAATGGAAATTGCAATAGGTTTATGAGGAATTGTTGTAGATGTGAACTCAACATTATTGCTTGAAAAACAACTAACAACAAAGGCAACCTAAGGATCTGGTTGTTGATGGCATCAAATTCCATGCTTGCAAAAACACAAAGTTCAACTTCCAACCTTTTAAAATCTAGATAAGTATTCTTTTTCCCCTATCCTTTCATTGTTTATTTCTCCTTCTTGTCCTATATGCATGGATTTTACTTAAAGATCTTCCTAGACTTTACATTCTAGTTCTTTATTTACAAAAAAAAATTCAAGGTTTTGTTTTTCATTTTGTGTGTTATTTTTCATTTTATGTGTTTCTTGGGTTGTTGCAACATGATTCCTTTCCAACCATTGGTTGGTTTTAAATATTTTTTTTTCTTTAATGCATGTGTGCCTACTATTGTTGAAACTACATCATTTAGACATCATAACTTGCTTGTGATTTCATGCTTTCTTAACCAAGTGATGGTGTTGATGCCTGAAAATATTGATAAAAACCAAAAACCTTCTATAATTGTCAATCTAGAAAAAAAGTGGTGAAATGTGAATGTTAAGAATTAAATCACTTGTTCCAAGAGGTCTTGACCATGAAGTTACCATGGCCAAAAGTTGTGGGGTGTGATGGTGAATTGAACATAGTCTGTTACAAAGATGCAACAATATTGATGGAAGGGAAAAAAAATTGGTGCTAAAGTTTGATAGTTTCCGAACACACACAAGGATGCAAAAATGTAAAGTTGCACACATTGGGTGTGTTGTGGGGCAATATTTCATGTCCATAGAAAGCCAACATGTTAAGAACAAACAAAGGTTTTCCAAGAAAGGTCAAAATTTTGTTGTAAATGTGATTTGTGTTGAAGGTTTGGTTAATGAGAATAAGTAGAAGTTCTTGTAATTTGTTGCCATATTTTGACTTTTGAAATTTGGTCAACCTATGACTAATTTCAAGAACATGAAAATGTTATTTGATTTCTTGAAGGTGAAGAACATGCCTTGCAAGCACTAGAATGATTCCACATATTTGGAGATGGTAAAAACAATGCATCGCATTGTCATGCAATCCATGAAAATTGTAGTCCAAATGGCTAATTACATCATTGTTAGCTATGATGAAGTAACCAATTGACAATCAATCTTGGTGTAATGTGCATGCATACATTATTGGTGGTTTTAGGAAGGTGCTATGTTACTAAATTTTGAAAAGGTGTTTAATGGAGACATTGCTGATGATGTCACCCAATTGATATTAAGGTCATTGTTGATGAAGTATGGGGGCTTGACAACATAACAAATTGCTAACAAGCTTACATGTTTTGGATATGATGAAGTTGTGGTGTCCATGGGCATATAGATTAGTGATGTTACATGATTTAAGTCTAAATCAACATCATTTATAATCAAAATGCATTTTATGGCACATCGCACTAACCTGATCGTGTTAACCTTTTTTAATCAACCCTTGGTTGTTAAGTTTGAAGGCTTGTTGCAGACCACTTGCACATACTATTTTTTTTCACTAAAAAAACATTTTGAACATGGTAGCCTTGCCAAGTTATATGAATTAAGGATTTGAAATTGTTATGCATTGTAAGGACTAGGTGGTTCTCCATGTTGTCCCTAATGAAATAAATGTTTGCTAAATACAAAACCCTAGTGGTTCACATGAACAATGATTTAAACCATGTGGTAGTAACAAAGACAAACTTTGAATATATTTGTGACATTGAAGTGATAATGGGGTTGATGTGCATCATGCCCATGTTAAAGGCACTTCATGCATTCATCAAGTTTGCACAAGCATGTGACACATTTGTGTGTGATTTTGTGGTTAATGTTAAGTTGTGTTGTGTAGAATTGTAGAAGTTGTTTTTTGATATGGAAACAAAGTATGGCCAAGAACACTTCATGACATTCTTGGACTTGCATGATTATAGCAATGACCAACTACTTATTACATGGTGAATTAATTCAACAACGAACATTCAATATGTGATCTTTTATTTATAGGGCAAGCGGTATTAACTATATAAGAAATGCCCATACACTAAGGTGTTCATTCGAACCACTAGAGATGATTGGACAACTTCTTTTGAAATTGTCAAGGTGCAATGTTCGCATGTTGTTGTGTGCTTGGTTTCATAATTTGAATATTGATTTCCAAGTTAGGACTTGATGAATGCCACATGCATCATATATCGTCAGTACTAGTTAAACCTTTTTGCTAAAGAATTTTTTTGAGGTCACTTAACCTTACTAAAGGTTCATTTTTGTTTTGAAAAGGTTATTGGTTCATATTCTGATTAGATGAAAACCCTAGCTCTTTTTTATGAAGGCAAACTTGATCTGGGAACATTTCTTTTCAAGATCACTATTCAAAACAACCATGCAATTACTTTGAAACTACCAATTTTATGCAACCTTGTCATGTGATTATGGTTTAAACTTGCATCCGACACCCTTTCGTAGCATCAATTGTTAAACTATTTTGCTTACACAAAATTGTTTGTAGTTATGATTATGGGTAGTGTAAAAGACAAATGTTGTTTCTCCACATTGTCATTCATGAAATCCAAGCTACAGAATAAGCTAATTACCAAGTTGGATTTGGTAATGAAGATGTTTGCACATGAACACCCAAGGATATTTTTCCTTTTAGGGATGCATCAAAGATTGGATAGATAATAAGCTGAAGGATGTGACCCAATCTTAATTTTTTTGGTTGCATTACCATTAAGGCTTGGTATAATTTTTGAATCATAGCTTCTATGGTAGTTGATCGCAGATTTATAATGCAATTCAAATTGGTACCAAATGTATGCAGGGCCTCTCAAGCATAAAGATAAATCATGGAAGTGAGGTCTATATATATGTTTCATTTTCATTGTTGGTTAATTTTGATTTGATACATTGCATGTGTCAATCACTTTTGGTTTTTTTTCTTTTTGCCTCTTATTGCATGTTGGACGCTTTCGAAATGCTCAAGGCAATTTTCTTTATGCATGGCATCAAGTTATATTACTTCTATATTCAACCATTGGAATTCGTTTTTTGCATTAACATAGGCAAACATGTGGGTTTGCAAGTTTGGTTCTAATGTGAGTGGGTTGTGTAGATATGGGCTAGGCTATAGTAAGTAGGATCCCCAAGCATTAGAGTTCACACCCCCTTCAATTCTTAGTAGTAGTTGTTGTGTTTGTGTTATTTTCTTAATATTTTTTGCATTTGGATCTTGTGTTGTTCTTGTTTTTCATATTGTCATTTTATGTTGTGTTTCTCCATGTTACATTACAACAATTTTTGTCAAAACATTGACGTAAAAATCACATTTTATTTCAACCTTAAGTTAATCACTTTAATTTCTATTTAAGCCTCTAACTCATTGTTGCTTAAACTACTAATGAGAAGTGTCGCAACCCTAGCCTTGGGCTCGTGACCAAGGCAAGGGTTTGCAAGAGTGCAGGACAAGAGGGAGGCCCAGGGGGCACATCTTATACTCCCAAGAGTGCAAGAGAGTGTGATAAAATGAACCCTCACACTCCTAAGTGAGCTCCCACTTGGGGAATTGGAGCCTCGATGGACTCTCAAATCTTTAAGGAACAATTGCAGGGGTCAAAACCCATTAAATTGAAACGTTCTTTATATCATTGGAAAGTTATTGAAATTTAAATGTCTAAAACGGGCTTGCATGACCCATTTTGACATCTGAAACACAAGTTATGGCCAAAAGAAAGTCCGATAATCAAATTGCCAATTTGACTCCCGACCATTAAAAGTAAGGAATCGACCCAATTTCCTTGCGTTTAGGTGGCATGCCACATACCTTTGAAAATTTTTCAATGAGGGCTACAATTTTGTTTCAAACCTCATCTCAATTAGAGGTCTACACACAAAGTTATGAGACCCCAAAGTCGTGAGAGTCCCAACTTTGGGAGTTTTAGGACTTCCATTTGAGAGTCCCGGGACAAAATGTCATTTGGATGTGGGCCTCATGGAGAGGCACATATTATACTATAAGGGAGAAGGTGATGGCTTCCCCCAACTCCGAGTCATGGTGAGTCTTGTGAGTTCGAATTTGCCTGTGGTTCGTCCTAGCACCAAGAATGCTCCAACTATGCACTAACCAACTTGTTGTTTGGTTTTGTGCAGGTCTATGTCAGTGATTAGTTGTTTGTTATCCTTCCTAGTCCCATCCCGGAGCTCTAGCACACCCCTCTACCCCCAAAGTGCTGTAAGCTAGGGAACGTGCCCTAACTCCTTACTCTTTCATTGTTTTCACTTCAGACTCACCTTTGAATCTATCAAAGAACTTGGGGGCGTGTTAAGAAGCATGGTTTGAATAAATTTTATAACATTCTTTTTAATCTTGTTGTCCAATTCGAGTTTTTAAGTGACTAGCAACTACATTTGCCTCCATAAATAAAATGTTGGCCTTTGTTGCACACCATTTGAGAGATGCTTGCCTTGGCAATTAAGCCTCCACATTTGGTATATTTGTAACCAATCTCTAGACCTTGGCCTGTTGTAGGGAAAAAAAAAACTTTGCCACAAACAAAAGAGAAAGAAAAATTAAACCTTGTTTTCCAAGGGAAAGTCAAGTGTGCAAGAGGACAACAACTCATACACCTAACATCATCAAAAGCACATGTAAAAAAGTAACACCTCTACACTAGGTAAAAGAGTAAAAAGTAAAGACTTCCACAAATTTTTATTTAAATAAAATATTATTATTATTATTATTATTATTTCCATGATACCCAGAGGGTACCCGACAGGTATCACAGGAAAAAAAACACAAAAAAATTTGGAGGGTGTTTTGGAAAATGGGATGCAGCCCACACAAGTCAATCGGCTTTCACCGGTGTTGACCAGGTTATCAGAAACAGGAACAGACCCCCGCCGGTTATCAAAGAATTGGTTCAGATATATAACCGCAGTTCTCAAAATTTGGAGGAAAAAGTCAAATAACCAGCCCCCAAAACCCCAGCGGTTCTTTACAGGTTATATATGTATATGTGTATATTATTATTATTGTCACTGTGTGTGTGTGGGAAAGTTTCTTCCAATGAAGCAATAAATATGGATTATTATATATTTGAATTTCCATTCATTTTATGGGAAAAGAAAGCCATGGGATTAATCAAAAATAAATTAGTGAAGGGTTGTGTGCGAGGCCCCCCCCCCCCCAAAAAAGTTTTGAAGCCATTTTGTCCCCAGTTTTGCCCAGGCGGGTATTTGTTTTTTTTTATACCCCCTGTT
>Ga0116227_10003972_pt1 | contig 32406 bp, 31 predicted proteins | sample S1TSphgellanicum_FD_89693 | JGI IMG/M metagenome (GOLD analysis project Ga0116227, IMG submission 89693) | Host-associated microbial communities from peat moss isolated from Minnesota, USA - S1T2_Fb - Sphagnum magellanicum MG | ecosystem: Host-associated > Plants > Peat moss > Unclassified... | reverse complement strand
GTGGCAGCAATTCACGAGTCGCGAACGCTGCGGCCGAATCGCGCACCATGCGCTCCTCATCCGACAGCTGCTCGTCCAGCAAGAACGGATCGTTCCAGACAAAGTCATTTAGTTTCGACACGGCGGTCCAATTTGCATGAATCTCGAAGTTGAGTTCGGGTCTGACGCTAGTATAGAGCCGCATCCGGCATTTCGGTGTAGCATTGGGTTGGGGAAGCGCACCTGCCCGCAGAGGCGTTTCGGCTGGAGCACGAAAATCAATACAACATCAGGGATGTACTAGCGTGAGTACTCAGGAACTGCTGCACCGGTTGGCACCGCTTGCGACGCACGATTCCCGCAGCATTGCGCATCACCAGAAATTCTCGTTCGTTTCGGCTTTCGTCGCGCGCAGGACCGAGACGATACAGTCAATCCACATGCCGGTTGCCGGGTTACTCGTGGTGTTGGAGGGAATCAAGAAACTCGGGTGGGCGGGCCGCACCTTTACTTATTCCCCGGGGCAGGCCTTCGCGCTTCCCACGGGCGCGTCCGTCGATGTGGTCAACGAGCCCGACCCGCGCTCCGGAATGTATCGCGCTCTGTTCCTCGGTTTCTCGACGGACCTCCTCACCGAGGCGCGGCGCCGCTGGTCCGCCTTGGCCGCGGGACACGTCGCGGTGGATCCAACAGTCCTCATCGATCCGGCGCTCGCGTCGGCGATCATGCACACCAGCGAAGCGCTGGCCGGCGACATTGCGGTTTCGCACCGCGTGACCGAGCAGCGCATCCTCGAGGTCTTGCTGTTGATGGCCGAATCGGGTGCGGCGCCGCTCCGGCCTGACATCAAATCCGGTTCGATCTCGGATGCCGTGCGCTCGCGGGTTCGCGATCGGCCTGGACACGACTGGTCGGCCTCCTCGATGGCGGCGGAGCTGTGCAAATCCGAACCGACCATGCGCCGCATGCTGCGCCAAGACGGTACCAGCTTTCGTCAAATCGTCGCCGATGAGCGCATGCGCGCGGCGCGTCTGGTGCTGCTGTCCGGAAACAGCACGGTCGCCGAGGCGGCGGTCGTCGCCGGCTACGACTCCCTTTCGCACTTCTCGAAGCGCTTTCACGACACCTTCGGTTGTGCCCCGTCGCACTGCCGCGCGGCCGCCGGCGAGATCCCCGCACTGGACTGATCGGTTGCCCCGGAGCCTGCATTATTCACGAACTAACGATAAGTCGACACGGAGGGCGGATTGGATGCGTTGACTGTTCGTAAAGCATCAAGGCTGGGAGATTGCACGCAGCCAGCGTGATTGCCAGGTTGATTGAATGGGGCACTTAAATGATCGTTGCGGGCTAAACAACTCGGGTTACCGCACGATATCGTCTCCCCCATAGAACCCCCGCTCGCAAGACGGGGAACAAGGCGCCGCAACAGGCAGCCGTTTGGGCAACATGGGGAGATCACGCTTGAACACCAACAGCGCAATCGCGCATTTTCGAATCCGTCTCATCGCCGCCGTGGCGCTCGCCTGCGCAGTGACCGGCGCTGCGCAGGCGACCGACGCCGCAGATACCGGCCCCGGCACCGCATCGCCCGGCGTCGGCGAGCCTCCCATCGGCGAGAATAGCGGGGCCCTGGAAGAGGTCATCGTGACGGCGCGGCGGCGCTCCGAGGATCTGCAGCAGGTGCCGATTTCGATCTCTGCGTTGAGCAGCGAGGATTTGCAGGTTCGCGGCATCGACAACGTGGAGCAACTGAATCACACGATCCCTAACTTCTCGCCCGCGCCCTACAATTTCTTCGGCACCGAGCAGGCGAGCTTTCGCATGCGCGGTCTGCCGAGTGTCGGCGTGTACGTCGATGGCATTGCCTACCAAGAGGAGTTCGGGTTTTTCTCAGACCTGGTGGAGATGGATCGGGTCGAAGTGCTGCGCGGGCCGCAGGGAACGTTGTTCGGCAAGAACAGCATGGGTGGCGCGATCCAGTTCGTCACCAAGGAGCCGGCTGATGAGTTCGGAGCGCGGGTGTCCACCACGGTGGGCGACTATCACCGCTTCAACGTCTCGGCTGCGATGGACTTACCGTTGAGTCCGACCCTGCTGACCAAGATCACGGTGGCGAAGGTTACCCGGGATGGGTATCTGCCGAGCATCAGTGTCGATCAGTCCTTTGGCAGCCAGGACAATCTGGTCGCCCGCTTGGATGTCCTGTGGAAGCCGACGGACGATTTCAACGCCCGCTTCATCATCGAAGAGAACGATATCGGCACCAACGGCAACCCGACCACCGATTGGGGCTTGAGCCCGGCCTGCAGCTTCCCCCAGCCCAACCTCACCTGCCTCTATAATGGCGCGAGTAAGTATGGCGCGCCCCTCAAGGTCAACCAGGCCTGGGTGTACGGTGCGACCAATACGTGGCAGACCGCCGGCAACTACAACGGTCCGGAATTGAATACCGAAGCCACCAACTACAAATTGATTCTGAACTACAAGTTGAACGACACCTGGGCGATCAAGGCGCTGGGTAGCGCGCGCGACGTGCGCAGCGAGAGCTTCGAGGACTTCACCAATATTCCGTACCACATGTTCGAGGGTGAGAACACCAATAACATTCACGAGGCGACGGGAGAAGGCCAGCTACTGTTCAGCGGCGATCGCCTGACCGGCACTACGGGTGTCTACTACTACAACGATTTCAGACGCTGGCGGCGGGAGAACTGGTTCGGCAACGATGTGGATCTGGCCGTGAGCCCGGCGAACAACGCCGCCGCCAAGGATTTTCTCGGTATACCCTCATTCGTGCCCGTGCCCGCGTTCATCCCCAACATCGATACCTTGTTCTTCTACCACATCCACGGCGTCGCCGGTTTCACCGAGTGGACCTACAAGCTGACCGATAAGCTCTCGTTGACCGCGGGCGTGCGCTACAACCGGGACACGGCGGAGGTCGACGGCTTCGCGCCGGATCAGCCGATCCCGGCACTCTGCTGCGTACCCAGCACCAGCATCACGCCGAATGGCGCCGGACCGGTATATGGCACGTCGAATGGCGTGTACACGGACACCGCACCGCGCTTCTCGCTGCAGTATCAGTGGACGCCGGCGATCATGACCTACGCCACGTTTGCCGAGGGATTCAGCGCGGGCGGCGGCACCCAGACGCCCACCGGGGTGCAGTCGTATGCACCGGAAAAGCTCAAGAACTACGAGGTGGGGCTGCGGTCGGATTGGTTCGACCACACGCTGCGTTTCAACACCTCGCTGTTCTACAGCCTCTATAGCAACGTGCAGGCCAATGAGAACGAAGGTTTCGACAACGTGACCATCAATGCCGGCAAGGGAACCGCGAAGGGTGCGGAAGTCGAGGGACAGTGGCTCATCACCCGGGCCTTCAGCCTCAACTATGGCCTAGGCTATCTCAAGACGGGGTACTCCGATTACCCGGCGGACAGCGGCATCCTTGCCGGTTCGCCGTTTCCCTACGCACCGAAGGAAACGGCCGACGTGGGCGCGCAGTACGACACGCTACTGCCCAACGGTGCGGGATTGACGCTGCGCCTGGACGAAGGCTGGACCAGCTCGGTGGTGACGGGTTCCGACGCCAGCGGCGTCTACATTCCGTCGTACGGCCTACTCGGAGCGCGGTTGGTCTATCACCCGCCCAACACGAAAAAGTGGGACGTCCAGCTCTTCGGTTCCAATCTGCTCGACAAGTATTACCGTCTGACCGGCTATGCCATCCCGGCCTTGGGGTTGAATACCGGCACCGTGGGTCTGCCGCGGATGTACGGCGTGACGGTCAACGGCAAATTCGAGTGATGACGGACGCTAACGACCAGAGGACCCGGAGGACCCGCTGGCCGCTGTATGCCGCCGGGGCGGCGCTGGGAGTCACTCTTGCGCGGGCGGTTGTCGCGGACGCTGCGGCGACGCCCGCAACGGTCGCCGCGGTCGGTCTGACGGTGAAGGTCGGCGGGTTGTCCGCCGACGGACGCCTACCGGCGAGTGCCGCTTACTGCCCGCCGACCCGAATGGAACCGGCCGAGTACAACATCAGCCCCAGCGTCTCGTGGTCGCGCGGGCCGATGGCCACCCGTTCCTACGCGCTCCTCATGACGGATCTGGACGTGCCCAAGGACTTGAGCAGCATCAACAAATCTGGCGTCGTGCTCACCGCCGAAACGCCCCGGGTTCCGTTCATTCATTGGGTTTTGATCGATATCCCGCCTACCGTCACCCACTTGCGCCGAGGCGAGGAAAGCGCGGGATTCGTGCTCAAGGGCAACCCTATCGGCCCCACCGATCACGGTCTGCGCGGCGCCAACGTCTACACTCACTACTACCCCAAGGATTCGCCCCTGGCCGGTCCGCGCGGCGGCTATGACGGGCCGTGTCCGCCCCGTAACGATGTCGTGGCGCATCGCTACGTCACCCGGGTGTATGCGCTCGACGTGCCGAGCCTCGGGCTCGAGGGCCTGTTCTTCGGCGAAGATGCTCTGCGGGCCATGCAGGGCCATGTACTCGCCGCCGGCGAGGCGGATGCCGTTTACTCGTACATGCCTTGAAAAACCTAAGCGACTTAGCCAAGTTCCTCGGCGCGATGGCAGGCGACCTGGCTGTCGCCGACGTTGCGCAGGTGGGGTATCTCCGCAGCGCAGCGGGGCGCGGCAAAGGGGCAGCGCGTGCGGAATACGCAGCCGGACGGTGGCGTCAAGGGAGAGGGGATCTCGCCGCCCAGCGGTACGCCGGAGCGCGCCCGCGCACGGAGGGGGTCGGGGATCGGTACCGATTGCAATAGCGCGCGAGTGTAGGGATGGCGCGGGGTGTCGAACAGCGCCTTGCGGGATGCGATCTCCATGACTCGTCCCAGATAGAGCACCAGGATCCGGTCGCATGAGAAGCGCACCGCCGCCAGGTCGTGTGCGATGAACAGCAGCGACAGATCGAATGCCTGTTGCAAATCCTTGAGCAGGTTCGCGATCTGGGATTTGATCGAGACGTCGAGCGCGGAAATCGGTTCATCGCACACCAGCAACGCGGGTTGCAGGATGAGCGCGCGCGCGATGCCGATGCGCTGTGCCTGGCCGCCGGAGAATTCGTGGGGATAGCGATTCAACTGCGAAGGCAGCAAGCCGACACGGCCCAGGATCGCCCGTACCGCCTCGCGGCGCGCGCCGCGGTCGAGAGCGGGTCTGAACTCGCGTAACGGTTCCTCGATGATTTCGCCCACGCTCATACGCGGGTCCAGGGAGGCGAGCGGGTCTTGGAAAATAATCTGTAGATGTTCGCGCATGGCGCGCAAGGTGCGGCCTTCGAGCGCCAGCAAGTCGCTGCCGCGAAACCTGGCGGTACCTCGGGTGGCGGGCACCAGGCGCAGCAGCGCGCGCGCGATGGTCGATTTACCGCTCCCGGATTCGCCCACCACTCCCAGCGTCTCGCCGCGCGCGACCGTGAAACTCACGCCATCGACCGCATGCAGCCATTGCCGGGTACCAGGAACGGCGAACCGCACGGCGAGGTCGTTGACCTCGAGTGCCGGGGCAACGGCGTTCGCCGCTACCTCCGTCATGGACCTAGCCTGCCTAGAGGTCCCTCGTAATAACAGGCCTTCAGATGCCCCGGCGACACCGGAGTCAGGGGCGGTGGGATCGATGAGCAGGGTTCGAATGCGTACGCACAGCGCGGCGCGAAGGCGCAACCGGGCGGCAAAGCGGCGAGGTTCGGCGGATTGCCGCCGATCGACGGCAGGCGCTCGGGTAACGGGCCCTCCAGCGGTACGATCGAACGGCGCAGTCCCTCGGTGTACGGATGGCGCGAGTGTGCAAACAACTGCAAGGCGGAGGATTGTTCGACCACGCGGCCGGCGTACATCACGGCGACGCGGTCGGCGACTTCCGCGATGACTCCGAGATCATGCGTGACCAACACGATGGCGACGCGCGTGCGGGTGCGCAAGTCGCGCAGCAGCGTGAGTATTTGCGCCTGCACCGTCACGTCGAGCGCCGTGGTCGGTTCATCGGCGAGGACGATATCCGGCTCGCAGATCAAGGCCATGGCGATCACGATGCGCTGGCGCATGCCGCCGGACAACTCGTGCGGATGTTGCGCGAGACGCCGCTGCGGTTCCGGAATCTGCACCGCATCGAGCAATTCGATGGCCTTGCGGCGCGCGGCGGCCCGGCTCAAGCCCTGGTGGTGGCGTACCCCTTCGGTGAGCTGGGTCCCGATGGTCAGGTAGGGATTCAAGGCGGTCATGGGGTCTTGAAAGATCATGGCGATGCGGGCGCCGCGACACGCGGAGAGCGTCTTCCGATCGGCTCCGACCAGCTCCTGACCTTTGAAGACGATACTACCGGTCACCTCCGCACCCGGCGCACTCAGGCCGAGCATGGCGAGCAGCAATTGGGTCTTGCCCGACCCGGATTCGCCGACCACACCCAGGAATTCGCCCGGTGACAGCTCGAGCGTCACGCCATCCACGGCGCGCAGCGTCGTGGCTTGGCTGCGATAGCTGACACAGAGGTTACGCACCGTGAGTAGCGGGGAGCCGGCGATTTTCTGGTTCATTCAACGCTCCGCGCGGGGATCGAGGGCGTCGCGCAAGCCGTCGCCCAGGTAACCAAAGCAGCAAATGATGAGCGTGAGGAGAAGCCCCGGAATGGTCAACAGGTAGGGATGGGAGCGCAGATGATTGGCGCCATCCGATACGAGCGTTCCCAAGGAGGCGAGCGGCGCGTGCACGCCCAGTCCCAGGAAGCTCAAGAAGGCTTCGAACAGGATCACGGTGGGCACGGTGAGCGTCGCGTAGATGATGACCACCCCCAGTAGATTCGGCACCAGGTGGCGCGAGATCATGCGGGTGTTGGACAGACCGAGTGCGCGTGCGGCTTCGATGAACTCGCGATTCTTGAGCGACAGGGTCTGGGCGCGCACGATGCGCGCGATATCCAGCCAGGATACGGCGCCGATCGCCACGAAGACCAGCAGGAAGCTCCTACCAAAGAGCACGGTGAGCACGATGACCAGCGGAATGAACGGCACCGTGTAGAGAATATCGACGGTGCGCATCATGAGCGAATCCGTTACGCCTCCGGCGTAGCCCGCGGTCGCTCCCCAGAGGACGCCGATCAGCACGCTGACCAGGCTCGCGGCGACACCGACAATGAGCGATATGCGGCATCCCCACATGAGTCGCACCAGGAGATCGCGGCCCAGCCCGTCGGTACCCAGCAGATGGCTCCGGCCGGGCGGTTGATATAGCGCATCCCAGTCCGGAGTCGCGTAATCGAACGACGAAATCAAGGGCACCACCAGGGATAGCAGCACCACCAGACCGAGCAAGGACAGGGCAAGCAGCGCCGCCGGATGGCGTCGTAGCCTGTGCCATGCTTGCCGCCATTGGCCGGCCGGGCGCGGCTCGGGTGCGATGGCGCTGCTCACGGCTGCAGCCTCACGCGCGGATCGAGCAGCGCATAGGATAGATCCGCCAACAGATTGAAGACGATGATGAGCACGCCATAGAGTACCGTGATGCCGACCACCAGCGTGTAGTCGCGATTGATCGCGCCGATCAAAAAGTAGCGACCGATGCCGGGCAGTCCGAATACGGATTCGATGATGATGGAGCCGGTGAGCACGCCGGCGAATGCGGGCCCCAGGAAGGACACCAACGGCATCAGCACCGGGCGCAGTGCATGGCGAAGGATCACCGTCCGCGTCGTCAGGCCCTTGGCACGGGCGGTGCGTATGAACGGACTCGACAGCACTTCGATGGCGGCGCCACGCACCATGCGGGCGATATAGGCGGTGTAGGGTAGGGCGAGCGCGAGCACCGGCAATATCCAGTATCTGAACTCGCCCGCGCGCCAATCGCCGCTGGGCAGCCAGCGCAATTGCACCGCAAAGACGAGGACGAGCAATGGTGCGACCACGAACACCGGTAGCGCGATCCCCAACGCCGCGAAGAACATCGGCACGTAATCCCATCGGGTATCGCGTTTGAGGGCGGCCAAGAAGCCGCACAGGCCGCCGGCGAGCACCGCGATGAGCAGCGCGAGGCTACCCACCCACGCATCCACCGGCAAGCCTGCTCGAATAAGCTCATTGACCGATGTGTTCCGATACTGAAACGACGGACCCAAGTCGCCGTGGGCGAGGTCGTTCATGTAGCGTAAGTACTGACGCCATAAGGGCTCATCCAGATGGTACTTGGCTTCGATGCTACGTTGAATTTCCGCCGGCATTTGCTTGGCCGAGTCGAACGGGCCGCCGGGCGTCGCGTGCAGCAGGCCAAAGGCCAAGGTGGCTATCACCAACAGCGTGGGAAGGGCGATCAGCAGTCGGCGACCCAGGAACTTCAGCATGGTCGTCAGCCGCCCTGATGGTCGAGTAGGTACAGATAACGCGAGGGGTTTCTGTCCTGGATGTTGAGCTGCCAGCCCTTGAGGTAGGGTTTCACGAGATGGCGGCAGGTATAGTAGAAGATCGGAATATACGCGGCCTGGGCGTTCAGCCGGACCTCAGCCTGCTCGAAGTAGCGATAGCGGCGGCCGTTGTCCGGTTCGTGCGCGGCCGAGGCCAGCAGCGCATCGAAGCTCGGGTCGGAATAGCCGCCGAAATTCTGTTCGAAGCCGGTCTGGAACAACTGCAAGAACGTGAAGGGATCCGGAAAATCACCGATCCAGGAGTTTTGGAACAGAGTCGCCTTGTGCAGGCGCAAATCCTGTAACAACACGCGAAATTCCTCGTTGTAAGGTTGCACGTCGGCGCCAAGATTGGTGCGCCACATGGCCGCAACGGCATCGTAGAGGTCGCGATTCGCCTCATCCGTGGGGTACATGACTTCCATGCGGAACGGATGCGCGGCCGAATAGCCGGCCGCCGCATACAGGCGCCGCGCTTCCGCATGGCGGCGTTCGGCGGTCCACCCCGCCCACTCAGGCACCTGGGGTTCGTAGCCTACGAGCGGCGGTATCAGCGAGTAGGCGGCTTGCTGCACACCCTGCCTGATCTTGTTCGCGAGCACCTCTCGATCCACCGCCATCGTCAATGCGAGTCTGAGGTTGGTGTCGTCGGCTAACGGCGGTCGCAGCCAGTTCATCGCCAACATGGTGACTCCGAGATAAGGCGCCGTGACGACTTGGTCGCCCAACCGGGATTTCAACCAGCGGAATTGATCGCTGGGAAAAATGCTCGAGAATTGAATATCGCCCGCCATGAAGCGGCTGACCTGGACGATGGTGTCGATGGGATAATAGACGATGCGGGTGGGACGAACGGTGTCGGCGGCCCAGAAGTGGGGATTTTTGCGTAGCGTGATCCGATCGCCGACGACGAGTTCCTGCAGCACGAAAGCACCGTTGGACACCATATGCTCGGGTCGTGTCCAATCGTCGCCGTATTTCTCGATCGTCGCACGGTGCAAGGGCATGAGAAAGCAGTCGGCCAACAAACTCAGCAGGTAGGGTGTGGGCGACACCAGGGATACTTTCAGCGTGAGGGGATCCGGTGCGCTGACCCCAAGGCTCTCCACCGGCGCATGGCCGGTGGCGATCGCCATCGCGCCCATGATCGGCGCCAACGATTGGGCATATTCCGCGCCGGTTTTCGGATCGACTTCGCGATGCCATGCATAGAGAAAGTCGGCGGCAGTCACCGGATCGCCGTTGGACCAGCGTGCGTCCGGGCGCAGGTGAAACACCCAGGTCTTCCCATCCTCGCTGGTCTCCCAAGACTTCGCGACTCCGGGAACGGGGTTGCCATCGATCCCGAGCGTGGTCAAGCCTTCGAAGAGGTCATCGGTGACTTTTTGCGCTTCCACGTCGGTGAGCAGCGAAGGATCGAGACTGCGCGGCATGGCATCCACGGCGCGCGTCACGGTTTGGTCCGCCGCCAGCGCCGTCCCCACTCGTATGTCGCCGCTAGCCGCGTCGGTTGGGGGTGATGGATCACCCCCGCAGGCGGTCAGCCAAACGGCGCCGAGAAGCACGAGGCCGGACTTCATCGATGATCGCTCTGACTTGGTCGGCGGTCGGTGGGCTAGAAAACGGTCCATAGAATCTTTGGCGGCGGCGGGGTGCGGCCAGGATAGCGGAACGGGAGTCTAGAATTCGAGTGCAGTCAGGCTTACGCGCGCGCCATCACTTTGTAGCCGTAACGGTTCGTATCCCCCTCGATCTTGAAATCGTTGAAGCGGTGATTCTTGAACAGGTCTCTCCATTGGCGGTCGAGCAGCACCGAATCGGGCAGCGTGTCGAAGGGCTGGTAGCGATGATGCGCCTGACCCTCGCTTAAGAATGGCGAATTCTCGATGGCATTATATGAACAGTGCAATATCGTGCGCGGTAGATGGGTGTCATTGCCGCCCGACGCATGCAATAAATTCGAATGAAAGAAACAGGCATCTCCCGGCTCCAGTTCCACCGGCACGACGGGCAGGCGACGTTTGAGCAACTCGAGCCGCACCGGATCGCAGCCATTGGCCTCGCCGATCCGTACGTGATCGATGCGCCCGATATGATGCGATCCGGAGATCACGTTCACGCAGCCGTTGGCGCGCGTCACACGGTCGATACCGATCATGCAGGTGAGCATATCCGGAGTCAGGCATCCTTCATCGTACCAATAGGGATAATCCTGGTGCCAATCCCAGCGGCCCTGCGAGTGCGGCGGCTTCATCGAGAGTTTCGAATGCCAGTGGTAGCTCGGCTTGCCCAGCAGCGAATTCGCCGCGTTCACGAGGCGCGCAATGCGGGGGATCACGCCCAAGTAATCATCGGTGAATTCGGTCCACTCGATGACCTCTTGCGCCTTTCCCGTGCTGTCGGCAATGGCGCGAAGGTGACCGCCGATGCTGGGATCGGCGAGGCAGGCCGCCTGCAATGGCGCGAGTTCCGCGGCGCTGAACAAGCCGGACACCGTGACATAGCCGTCGCGTTTGAACCGCGCGATTTCCTCATCGGTCAGTGGGCGGGTGGTCGGCTGCATGGACAACGTTCCTACGAGTGAGATCCGGGCGCGTGCATGCAACCCAATCTACACACGGACCCCAAACTGTTCAACGTTCACTATTGCAGATTTGTGTCATCGTTTCCCTGCGCCAGATGTGTGCGTGGCCGCGGTGGCACGCTCGGGAACATGGCAGCGCCACCAGGACGGGCCCCAAACACAGTCAAGTTACCCTGATTCCGGGTTTGGCACGAATGTTGCTTCGGTCAAGTGGTATATTGTAGCCCTAAGTTTGCCTCGCGGGCCCAAGCGTCGATCGCGCCCGGATTCATGTCGAGTATTGGTTGAACATATGCGCTTGCCGTCGCTCAAATTTCTGAAGACCTTTCAGGTCGCGGCCAAGCTTCAAAGCTTCAAGGCCGCCGCTGAAGAGCTGTTCGTCACGCCGTCCGCCGTCAGTCACCAGATCAAGGCTCTCGAGGAGCAACTGGGCGTGGCGTTGTTCGAGCGCGGCGTGCGCAATCTGACGTTGACCGATGCGGGTGCGCATTATCTCGAACACATCAGCGAGATTTTCGCGAAGCTCGAGAAGGTCACGGAGCAACTCCAGGTGCGTTACGGCCGCACCATCATCCGGCTGAACGTGCCGCCGTTTTTCGCCAACGAATTGTTGCTGCCGCGCCTCTCCTCCTTCTCGCAGGCTAGGGAGGAGACGGATATTCGCATCGAGACGACGTTCTCCGCGCCGAAGACTCATCCGCCGGAGGCGGATTTGTCGATCGTCGTCGGCACGGGTCCGTGGGAGGGGCTCACGGTGCATCAACTGTTCGCGCAGAGTTTCATCGCGGCCTGTTCGCCTGAATTTCTGCTCGAAAATCCCATCGACCGGTATGTGGATCTGAACGGCAAGACGCTGTTGTTGCACGAAGAGCGTCGCGACGCCTGGGAACGCTGGGCGTTGGGGCTGGGTATTCCCCCCATCAAACCTAATCGCCTGGTGCGTCTCGACACCATGTCGGCGGTCGTGCTCGCCGCGGAACAAGGTGTCGGCGTCGCCCTCGTGCCGGCGCGTCTGAGCGCCGACCGCTTCGTGGCGGGCGGTCTCGTGAAGCTGTTCGAGGCTGAATTGACCACGAATGAGAACTACGTCTTGTTACACCGGCCTGAGGATAGAGCGCGCGAGGATCTGCAAGAGCTGACGCAGTGGATATTGCGCAGCTGCCGCGTTGCGTAACGAATCTGAAAGCCTGACTGGCTCATGCGCGCGCCGACTCACACCCGTGGCCGCGACCCATAGATGAGCAAAATCGTTCCGATGGAAAAAAATTCTCGTTTGCCGGTGAGTTGACGGGCCCTTATCTTGACTCTGGGGCGTTGGTATTTTTTAACCATTAAGGAATACCACCATGATAATTCGTTATATTGCCATCGCGGCCGCCAGCATCGCCGCTCTGTCTCCCGCTGTTTCCAACGCGTCTCCCGAGAAGACCTCGGCCAAAGCATGTGCCGCCGCCTTTGCGTCGACCATCGCCGCTCCGGGCGCCGCTGCTCCCTCCTATAAGTTTGCCTATCGCGGTGCGATGTCCAACTCGCTGGCGGATTTCTACCCCACCGAGTACACGTTCACGCTCGAAGCGCATGATCCGAAGACCGGCGTCGCAATCGCGCGCGCACGTTGCTCCACGGACTATCATGGCGCCGTGACTGAAATCGCCGCGGTACCGATGGATTCGACTGCCGCGACGATGGCGTCGACGTTCTAGCAGCCTGTCCGCCGGACCGGACGATCAATGGACGATACGGCCGCCGCATTGGCGGCGGCTGGTAGATTCCCCATGACGGGCGTATAAATCCGCTTTCAGTGCTGCGGATTGAATTGATGGCGTCGATTATGTCTGCGGCTGACCTACCGCGCGAGAAGAGGGCTGCTGGAACCGTAGCCCTCGAACTTGTCGTTGCGGTGGCCGAAAACGATGTCATCGGTCGCGGTAACGCGCTGCCGTGGCGGTTGCCCGCGGACCTGCGGCATTTCAAGTCACTGACCTTCGGTAAGCACGTGCTGATGGGACGCAAGACCTACGTGTCCATCGGCAAGGCATTGCCCGGGCGTGTGAATTTGGTGCTCACGCGTTCGGACGATTTCACGCCCGGCGATTGCACCATCGTCGGATCGCTGGATGAAGCGCGGCGAGCCGCAGACTCATCCGCGCTTATGGTCATCGGCGGCGCCGAGGTGTATCGACAATGCCTGCCCGAGGCTACCTGCATCCACCTGACGCTGGTGCATGCCGTCATCGCGGATGGGGATACGTTCTTCGGCGGATGGCGCGATCCCGGATGGCATGAAGTCGCGCGCGAGCGCCATGCAGCGGACGACGCCAACGGTTTCGCGTATAGCTTCGTTACGTTGCGACGCTAGGACCAAGTGAAACTTCGCCGACGCTGACATGGTCCTAGCCGCAAGGAGGATCACTATGCGGCATCTCTTGGCGCGAACGGCTGGCTGGCTGGGCTTTGCCGTCGCATGGGCGGGGCTTCAGGCCGCTGGCGCGAGCCTGGCCGCCAACGTGGCGCCCGCGCCCACGCCACCGGCGTCCGCCGCCCCGATGCAGGCGGTTGCCGGTGACACGGCCAGCCCTCAGGCGGCCATCCATCCCCTCACCGGCAATCCCATCGCGGCCGTTTGGAAAGAGCGGCGCATCGATTTCGTGTATCCGGGGCTCACGGCGCGCTACTCCTGCGATGGTCTGCGGGATAAGGTGCGCGCCATGCTGCTCGACCTCGGGGCGCGCCGCGACGTCAAAATCGTGGCGATCGGTTGCGATGCCGACGACCGTTTGCGCGTCAATTCCGCGCAGCCCAGCTTGAGTATCGTGTTCTCCGCGCCGGCGTTGCCGGACCCGGCGGCAAAGCCCTTGCGAGTCGGGGATTTGGCCGCCATCGATGCGCGCTTCGAAGCGTTTACCATCACCAGCGATGCGTTTCGCAACATGGGCATTGGCGACTGCGAGTTGGTCCAGGAATTCGCGCGGCAGATTCTCCCCAAGCTCGCGACCTTCAACGTGCGGCAGGACATCGCCTGCGTGCCGATGCAGCAGAGCGGCAGCCGCTTTCTGATTCGAGGTCTGATATTGAAAACCCTGCCGCGCGTGGAGCAGGCGGATCAACAGCCGACCGGTATTCGCTGACGCATCGGCCCGCGGCCGGCGCCCTGAGTCAGTCGGGCTGCTGGGACGCCCGGCATGCTATTTGGACGGGACGGGCATCCGGTGCATCCAATTGTAATGCCGTGAGGCTGCCGCCCCACACGCAGCCGGTGTCGAGGCTGGTGACATCGGCATTGCTGAAGTAGCCCAAGGTGGACCAGTGGCCGAACACGATGCGCGGGCCGCGCCACCGGGCGTTCTCGGCGTCGAACCACGGTATCAGGGACTTTTTCTGTGCTTTTTCCGGAGAGCCCTTGGCGCGCAGCATCAGCCGGCCGTCGGCATCGACGTAGCGCAGTCGCGTGAAACAATTCGCGATGAAACGCAATCGATCCGGCCCCGCGAGCGTGCTGTCCCAGCGGTCCGGTTCATCGCCATACAGCAGAGCGAACACCTGGCGTGGATCGCGCTGCAAGGCGCCCTCGAACTCGCGGGCACAATCCCTGGCCGTGGCCAAATCCCATTGCGGTGCAAGGCCCGCATGCAGCAAACATAAATTGAGCGAGCGGTCCTCGTGCAGCAGCGGTCGGGTGATGAGCCATTCCAGCAATGCGTCGCGGTCGGGGGCCGCCAGGATCTCGTCCAAGGTGTCGTCGCTGCGGGCTTTCGCATAACCACAGGAGCGGGCCAGCAGATGCAGATCGTGGTTGCCCAAGGTGACCGACGCCGCGTCGCCCAGCGCGCGAATCCGACGCAGCGTCTGCAGTGATTCTGGTCCGCGGTTGACCAGGTCGCCGACGAACCAGATCCGGTCGCAATCCGCGGAGAACTCGAGGGTCTGCAACAAGGCGCCGAGTTCGGTGTCGCAGCCCTGGATGTCGCCGATCGCGTAAAGGGCCATCAGCCACCCATCCAAGGTTTGGTTAGTTGAGGACGCCGGGCATTGCGAGCCGAAACGGCGCGATCGGCGCGTCGAATTGCCGACCATCATCGCCTACCATCTGGTAACTACCCTGCATGGTGCCGACGGGGGTTTCGATCACCGCCCCGCTCGAGTAGCGGAAGCCTTGTCCGGGTTTCAAGTAAGGCTGTTCGCCCACGACGCCATCGCCGCGGGTCTCTTTGACGTTGCCGTTGGCGTCCGTGATGATCCAGTGCCGGGTCAGCAGCCGCGCCGGCAACTGACCTTCATTGCGGATGGTGATGGTGTACGAAAACACGAAACGCTTGTCGCGCGGATCGGATTGTTCCTCGATATAGGAAGTTTCCACGTCGACACGAATGCGAACGGCAGGGGTCTTCTGAGTCTCCATTTGTGCCTGAGTATAACGGAGTGCGCGGCGCCTCAAGCGCTTTGTCGCTCAAGCTTCCCGCAGTAGATGATGGTAACGGCTGGCCAGCAGGCCGAATTGCGGCGGCGACAGCGTCTCGGGGCGTGCTTGCGGATCGATGCCGCAGGCCTCGATGTCAGCGCCGGTCAGGAAGGTCTTCAAGCCGTTGCGCAGGGTCTTGCGGCGGTGTGAAAACGCGGCCGTCACGAGGGTGCGTAGCACGCCGTCGCTGCCGATGTCGAAGCGCGGTGCGGGGCTTGGCCGCAACCGCACGATGGCGGAGCAGACCTTAGGCCGTGGCTGGAAGGCGCCGGCGCCCACGTCGAACAGCGCTTCGACTTCCGCGTACGCGGCCAGCATGACGGTCAAACGGCCGTAGTCCTTGCCGCCGTGGGGGGCGGCCATGCGGTCAACTAACTCCTTTTGCAGCATGAAATGCATGTCGCCGATCGCCGCGCGCTGCCCCAGCAGGCGGAACAGCAGCGGCGTGGAGATGTTGTACGGCAGATTACCCACGACGCGCAGCAAGGGTCCCGCGCCGCGCAGCGCCACGAAATCCGTGTCCAGCACGTTCTCCACGTGGACACGCAGAGCTGCGGCGCGCGGGTCGTTCACCAAGACCTTGGCCAAGTCGCGGTCGATCTCGATGACATCCAGGGTCTTTGCGCGTTCCAGCAGACTCCAGGTCAGGGCGCCGCGACCCGGGCCCACTTCGACCAGGCGCTCGCCCGGCGCCGGCGCCACGGCATCGACGATGCGGCGGATGACACCGGGATCATGCAGAAAATGCTGACCGAAGCGTTTACGGACCTGCATGGCCGGCGCCGCTCCGGCGCGCGCGCGCGTCCGCGCTACCCGCCTTGCTTCTACTCAAGTCGATGGCCAGCGTCAATGCGGCGCGCAGGCTGCCCACATCGGCTTTGCCGGTGCGCGCCAGGGATAACGCCGTGCCGTGGTCGACGCTGGTCCGCAAAATGGGCAGGCCCAGCGTCACGTTCACCGCATTGCCGAATCCCACGTGCTTGATCACCGGTAGACCTTGGTCGTGATACATGGCGACGACCACGTCGGCGTCGGCCAGAAATTGGGGTGCGAAGGCGGTGTCCGCGGGTAGCGGGCCGCGCAGGTCGTAACCTTCGCCGCGCAAGGTGCGCAACACCGGTTCGATCACCTCGATTTCCTCGCGGCCCAAGTGGCCGGATTCGCCGGCATGCGGATTGAGGCCCAGTACCGCGATGCGTGGCGCGGTCAGACCGAAGTGCCGTTTGAGATCCGTATGCACGATGCGCAACGTGGCGAGCAGCCGTTCCGGCGTGATCGCGCGCGGCACGTCGGCGAGCGCCAGATGCGTGGTGACCAGCGCCACGCGCAAGTCGCCACTCTGCAGCATCATGACCGGGAGAGGGGCGCCGGTTCTGGCTGCCAGGTATTCGGTATGTCCCGTGAACGCGAAGCCCGCGTCCATGATCGTGCTCTTTTGCACCGGCGCCGTGACCATTGCGGCGAACTCACCGCTTGAGCAGCCGTCGCAGGCGCGATCCAATGTCTCGATGACGTACGCGGCATTGCGCGGATCCAGTACGCCGGCGATCACCGGTTGCGCGGTCGGCACATGCAACACGCGCAGGGTGCCTGCCGCATGCGCGGTGCTGGCCTTGGCGTCATCGTACGGCATGATGTCGAGCGGTAGCCGAAGCGCCGCCGCGGTCCCCGCCAGCAGTGCGGTATCTCCAGCGATGATGAGATCGGCGGGCCAAGCGCTCTGCGCCAGTATGACGCACGCGTCGGGCCCGATACCCGCAGGCTCTCCCGAGGTGACGATGATGCGCGGTGGGCGCACTACATCTGGACGTCGGCGGCGGCCACGAGCCGCGGCACGCGCATCACCCCGCGCCGTGCACTGCGATAAACCATGAGTGCGCCACCGGCATTACATCTTGGTCTCAACGAAGGCCTCGTCGCGTAAACGGCGCAGCCAGAGCTCGGTTTCCTCGTCCGCCTTACTCTCGCGGATGGCGGCGAACGCACGCTGGCGGCGGACGTCGTCGGTGCTGTCGTAGGTGCGTGTGCCCAGCACTTGGACGATGTGCCAGCCATATCGAGTCTTGAACGGTTCGCTGATCTCGTTGGGCTTGAGGTCCGCGATGGCCTTGTCGAATTCAGGCACGAAGGTGCCGGGACCGCTCCAGCCCAAATCGCCGCCATCAGGCGCCGAGCCTGGATCCTCCGAGGTCGCCGCCGCGATGCCCGCGAAATCCTCGCCCTTCAAGATGCGGTCGCGCAACTTGCCGAGTTTCTCGCGCACGGTCGCATCGTCGTCCAGTTCATTGGGCTTGAGCAGAATATGCCGCACATGGATTTGATTGACGATTACCTGGGTCTCGCCACCGCGGCGTTCGTTGAGCTTGACGATGTGGAAACCGCTGGGCGTACGCACGGGCTCACTGACTTCGCCGGGCTTCATCTTGGAGACCAGTTGCAATATGAACTCGGGTAGCTGGCTTCCCTTGCGCCAGCCGAGCTGCCCGCCGTCCAACGCCGTCTGGCTGTTCGAATTGGCGATCGCCAATTGGCCGAAATCTTCGCCTTTCGCGGCGCGTGCGGCGAGATCCGCAGCCTTTTTGCTAATTTCCTCGAGCTGTTGCGGGGTGGCGGCCGCCGGCAGCGACAACAGGATGTGCGATACGTTGAACTCGTCGTTGGCCGCGGCGGTCTGCTGGCGTTCGAGATATTGGTCGAGCTCGTGCGGCGTGACGACGATATGGGCGATGACGTCGCGCTGGCGCAGGGTGCTCAGCGTCAACTCCTTGCGCATGGATTCACGGTACTGCTTGTAGTCCACGCCCTGGGCCTGCAGCGCGGTGGGTAGCTGGTCGAAGGGAATCTTGTTGCGCTGGGCGATTTCCTGTAATGCGCCGTTCAATTGCTCGTCAGATATAGTCAGACCCACGCGCTTCGCCCGTTGTGCCTGAATTTCCTGCAAAATCAACCGATCCAGCACCTGTTGCCGGAGTACGCTCTGGGACGGTAGTTCGACCTTCTGTTCCTGGAGTCGCTTGGTCACCGCGTCCATTTGGGCGTCCAATTCGCTCTTGAGCACCAGACCGTCGTTCACGATGGCGGCAATACGGTCCAGCATCTCGCCATGCACGCCGATATCGCGGGTTTGAGCGCGGACCCGGGAGGTGGGCAGGACGAGGGCGGTGCCCACGAGGGCGGTGAGGACCGTTAAAACGACAGCAATTTTGCGCATAAATCAACGATTTTCCGACTAATTTCGACTAGGGGACTCGAGCAGCCTGTCCGACTCACGATGCGCCTACCGCGGTGCCCATGACTCATGCAGGCCGCTAGTGCGCCGGTGGCGGACCCTGGGACGTTGGCCTTGCAAACGCCACGCCTCGACCGGTGCCGCGCATCCGAGTTCACGGCACATTGGGATCCTCCGGATCATTCGCGTTGTGGGCTATGTAGCCCTTGATTTCCTTCTGCAAGAAAGTATCCGCAGGTTTTCCGACCGAACTCAAGCCCGTCAGTTCCAATTGTAAAGCAATCGAGGTGTCCAGTCCTCCGTTGCCGGTGGCGGTGCGGTTGGAGAGGTACCGGCGTTGCACCACCTGGATGCGGTAACAGCAGCTCTTGTACTCGAATCCCGCGAGTTGTTCGATGGTTTGATGATCCTGGAGCGAATACACCCAGCGGCCGACCGCGTTCCAATGTCCCGCGATCGGCCAGGCAAAGGAGCCGTCGTATTGCTTCAAGATCCCTCCCTGGAAGCGATAGCCCAGGTTGACCACCTCGGCGGGGTCCGGGTGGTATTGGAGCAGGATCTCGGATTTATCGGTCTGCCAGGTGTATGGGTTGACCTGGTAGTCCAGATTGATGTTGAGGTTCTTGTAGGCGGTCAGCGAGACTTCGGTGACGACGTCCGAGGCCGGAAAGGTCTCGGCGAGCTGCTGGCCGGGTACCAGCGCCTGACCCTTCTGCGACGGTGCGGTGGTGTACTGGCCGGGCAACCCAAGTGAGTACATTTGCGGTAGCCCGGGGACGATCTGGCCGGGGAGTCCCAAGGGGTTCTGCGGCTGCGCAACCCCGGGCGGCAGTCCGGCCAGAGTCTGCAGGTACCACTCGGGCAGCGTGACGCGCGGAATCGAGAAATAGCGTATCTGACCGATGGAGGCGGATAGATATTGGGCACCCGAGGACTGATCGAACAGGCGCGTGGTGAGCCCGACGGCAAGCTGGTTGGCGTCGCCGATCCGGTCGCCGCCTACGTAGCGATTGGTGCGAAACAGTTCCGTGAGGTTCAAATCCGGTAGCCCGGTGTCGAAAATCGGCAACTCGTCCTGATTGCGGTACGGCACATAGCTGTACACCATCCGCGGCTCGAGCGTCTGGCTGCGCTGCCCCGATGACCCCGCGTCGCGTTCGAATACCAGTCCGGCATCCAGGCGCGCATACGGCATCGTTCGTGTCGGGGTGCCCGGTTCGCGCGTCGCCAGGGCGGGGTCGTTCCGGTCGGCGTTCTCGAGGTCATATTGCGTCAGGTAGTAGCCGACGGCGGGTTCGAAAAAATAGCCGGGCCCGCGGGTCGACCAGCGCAGTTCGGGTTGTGCGCTCAGCCGTACGCCGTTCGGCCCGGTGTTGCGCAAGAAGTTGGTAGCTTCACCATCCAAGGCGAATTCCAGCGGGCTGTTGAGAATGGGAAACAAGCCTTCCGCGGTGATTCGCGGCACCCGCGAATAGGGCCGGCTGTAGTCGGGCACATTGAAGTCGATGGTTTGGAAATTCTGCAGCTGGCCGCGCACGCGCCAGACGTCGTCGTAGTACAGCACTTCGGCGCGCCGTTCCAGGTAGGTCACGCTGGTCGCTTCGGAACCGACGGCAAAGTCGGAGAAATAATTGATGTCGCTCACGCCCGCGATGTCGGCGTCGAAGCGTAGGCCGCGGGTCAGGTCGGTGGTGTCGGTGACGTGGAAATAGTCCCGGTCCGAATGCGTTTGCTTGTCGCTCGGCAGGAAATTGCCTTCGATCGTGCCGCGCGAACTGGCGGTGAGATAGCGGAACTCCGCACCCAGTTGCACGCCGCGAGCGGACAGGATCCCCGGCGTCAGCGTGAGGTCGTAATTTGGCGCCAGATTGAAATAATAGGGCACCTCGAGCTGGTAGCCGTTGGTGGTGGAATGTCCGAACGCGGGAAACAACAGGCCGCTCTTACGGTCGTCGCCCAGGGGAAACGAGATATAGGGCGTATAGAAGATCGGCACGTCTTTGAAGCGCATGAGCACGTGCTTGCCGACACCGCTCTCGTCCGCGGTGTCCAGGTCGATCGAGGAGGCTTGCAACATCCAGTCCTGGTTGCCCACGGGACAGGTGGTGTAGCGCACCTGCTCGAGCTGCACCCTGCCGTCCGGTTGGACCGCGATCTCGCGGGCGACGCCGCGGCCGTTGCGATCGAGAATTTGAAAGTTGGCCTGATCGAAGGTGGCGCCCCCTAAGGTGTCGTAGGTGCCGGTGTCGCTCTTGATGCGTACCTGCGGATCCTCGAAATCGACCGCACCTTTGATCGCGAGTTTGCCGGTGTTGTAGTCGTAATTCATGGAATCGGCGGACACGCTGCGCCCATCCTGGTTGACCGTCACGCCGTCGCTGAGCAGGGCGTGGCCATCGGCGTCGATGACGGCGCCGCCGCTGTCGACGTGGATCAGATGGTCTTCGGTGCCCAGCGGCGTGGCCTGGACCCGCGTGTGCTTGGGCGGGGCGGGGCACATATCGCCCGCGTGGGTCATCGAGGCCAGCGCCAGGCACGAGGCTACAGCCAATGCGGCTCGAACGTGGAAAGCCATGGGCAAAGTGAATCGCCTTAATCGGTATACTTGAGCCGCCGCATTTGCGGTGTGCGAATGGTCAAGCATGGGTCTATCGGATGCAAGCGATTCCCGTCTGGCGGCGCTGACGCGCTGGGTGGTCGATACGCTCGGCTTCACCGACTGCCGGATCGAGCCGGCGTCCGCGGATGCCAGCTTCCGGCGCTATTTTCGAGTCACCTGGAATGGTCGAATCACCCGGAGTGGCCAAATCACCCGGGATGACGCGTCGTACATCGTCATGGATGCCCCGCCGGACAAGGAGGATCTCGGGCCGTTCGTCAGCGTCGCGCGGACGCTCGCCGGGATGGGGCTGAACGTGCCGATCGTGCTCGCGAGGGATGAAACACAGGGTTTCTTGCTGTTGTCGGATCTAGGATCCCGGCCGTATCTCGATGAGCTGCGGGCGGACCGGCAGGTCGACCGACTGTATGCGGATGCGTTGTCGGCGTTGGTCACCCTGCAGACGGCGCCGCCGGCCGCTACGCCGGGTCTTCCCCAGTACGATCGCGTCCTGCTGCTGCGGGAGATGGAACTGCTGCCGGAGTGGTTTCTGCAAAAGCACCTGGGCCTGTCGATCAGCGCGACCGACCGTGGGATGTTGGATCGGCTGTTCGACCGGCTGGCCACGGCGGCGCTCGAGCAACCGTCGAGTTTCGTGCATCGCGATTATCACTCGCGCAACTTGCTGGTTTGCGATGCGGCGAATCCCGGCATATTGGATTTCCAGGACGCGGTGCAGGGACCGGTGACCTATGATGCCGTGTCGCTGCTCAAGGATTGCTACATCGTCTGGCCCGCGGCGCGGGTGCGCGGGTGGCTGCTGGGCTATCGGCAAAGCCTAATCGACGCGGGATTCCCGCTGACCGGCGACGCCGCCGATTTCATCCGTTGGTTCGATTTGATGGGGCTGCAGCGGCACATCAAAGTGTTGGGCATTTTTGCGCGTTTATACTACCGTGATGGCAAACCCGGTTACCTCAGGGACTTGCCGCGCGTGCTCGATTATGTGCGCTCCGCCGCCGCGGCATACCCGGAGGCGGCCGAATTTTTCGGGTATGTGACGACGCGAATCGATCCGGCGTTCGCAGTGGCGCAAATTCGCGTGGGCGGTAAGACCGCGTGAGGCGCGACAACCTGGCAGCCTGCCTGACTCAGGATGCGCCTACCGCTGCCGTCCCATGGCGGCATTTTTTTGCGATCACTTCACTTACATGGCACCTCCATGTTTGCGAAATGATCGAAAAAACATCTGCTCGCTGTGGCGTACCAGCGAACCGCAGCGGATGAGTGACGTGGCCAATGCGGTGGCGCCACGGCCGCGGGCCGCCATGATCCTGGCGGCGGGCCGCGGCGAACGCATGCGGCCGCTGACCGACGTGACGCCAAAGCCGCTGCTGCGGGTGCAGGGCCGGCCGCTGATCGAGCGTCATATCGAACGTCTCGCCGCCGCCGGTATCGAACTCATCGTCATCAATCTCGCCTGGCTGGGAGCGATGATCCGGGACTACCTCGGCGATGGCGCGCGCTATGGCGTGTCGATTCGTTACAGCGAGGAGTCGCCCCGGGCATTGGAGACGGCCGGGGGCATATTTCGGGCGTTGCCGATACTGGGCGCGGAGCCTTTCCTGGTGGTGAACGGGGATGTGCTGACCGATTATCCGTTCGGGCAGCTCGGGCTCGCGAGGGGGTGCGATGCGCACCTGGTGATGGTGCCGAACCCGCCGCAACATCCGCAGGGTGATTTCGGGCTGGAAGGGGGGTTGGCGGTGGCGGGCGTGGATCAGGGAGCTGGAGCTGGCGCTGGCGCAGTACAAAAATTCACATTTTCCGGAATTGCGGTGTACCGGCCTGAACTATTCGCGGGCTGTACCGACGGGACGTTTCCGCTGAAACCGCTGCTACTGCGTGCCATGGCGGCGAAGCGCTGTTCGGCCGAGCTGTATCGCGGTGTCTGGGAGGATGTGGGGACACCGGCACGCCTCGAGGCGTTGAACCGCTCACCGGGATCGTGAACGTCCCACGCGGGTCCTCTGGGGTACAATCGAGTCATGGCAACCTTCAAAGGCATCCCGATCGCGCGGCAGGATCGCCCGACTAGAAGCGGCGAGAAATACACGACGCCCCAAGGGTTTACCGCGATCAAGGATGGCATCAAACAGTCCGTGGCCGGGCAGGCGCCGCTGCGTAAGCCCGCCTGGCTGCGGGCCCCTCTGGCCAGCGGCGCCGAATTCTCGTCGGTGAGAGGCATCGTGCGAGAGCACCGGCTGAGCACCGTGTGCGAGGAGGCTAAATGCCCGAACATCGGTGAATGCTGGAATGCGGGCACCGCCACCATCATGCTGATGGGCGCCGTCTGTACGCGGGCCTGCCGGTTCTGTGCGGTGGACACGGGCAATCCACGGGGCTGGCTGGATGCGGAGGAGCCGGAGAACGTTGCGCGCTCGGTGGAGCTGATGGGCCTGAAGTACGTCGTGCTGACGTCGGTCAATCGCGACGACCTACCGGACGGCGGTGCGGCCCATTACGCGGCGGCCATTCGCGCCATCAAGCGGCGTAACCCGCGGACGGCCGTCGAGGCGCTGACGCCTGATTTCCAGGGTGCGATGGCGGATGTGGCGACCGTGGTCGATTCTGGGCTGGACGTGTTCGCGCAGAACGTGGAAACGGTCGAGCGACTGACGCATCCGGTGCGTGACCCGCGCGCCGGCTATCGTCAAACCCTGGATGTGCTTGCCCATGCGAAGGCGCATCGTCCCGCGGTGTTGACCAAGACGAGTTTGATGTTGGGCTTGGGCGAGACCGATGTGGAGATTCGTGAAGCCATGGTCGATCTGCGCGCTGCGGCGGTGGATATCCTGACTCTGGGACAGTATCTGCGGCCTACCCCGAATCATCTGGATATCGTGCGCTTCGTCACGCCGTACGAGTTCGACCGGTACCGCGAGTGGTCGCTTTCATTGGGATTTTTGGAATGCGTGTCCGGTCCGTTGGTGCGCTCGAGTTATCGGGCGGAGCAGGCACTGGCGCGCAACAACGCGGGCTTGGACAACGGCAAGCTGCCCGGTGTGACTCAGGAATGACTCTGGAGCAGCCGCTGATCAGGCACCTGGGACTAGTCGAGTACGAGCCCAACTGGCGGGCGATGCAGAAGTTTACCGATGAACGTGATTCATCGACGCCCGACGAGATTTGGATGGCCGAGCATCCGCCGGTTTTCACGCTGGGATTGAACGCCAGCCGGGAACATGTGCTGGCGCCCGGCGACATTCCGGTGGTGCAAATCGACCGTGGCGGCCAAGTGACGTATCACGGTCCCGGCCAACTCTTGATCTATCCGCTCATCGACTTGCGCCGTCACCCGCTCGGCGTCCGTCAACTGGTGGTGGCTTTGGAAAACGCCGTCATCGCCTATGTTGCCGAACTCGGTGTGACCGCGGCCGGTTCTCGCGCAGCGCCGGGCGTGTACGTCGACGGCGTCAAGCTCGCCAGTGTGGGATTGCGTATTCGTCGCGGTTCGAGCTACCACGGCATGGCGCTCAATGTCGCGGTCGATCTTGCGCCCTTCGACGGCATCAACGTGTGTGGCCATCGAGGGCTCACCGTGACGCGGCTTGCGGATCTTTGCGGAGTCAGCGACGTGCGTCGCACGGCCGAGGGATTGGTGCCGCATCTATTGCGGGAACTCGGCTTCGCGCCGGGTGGCGATCACAAGGCCATCAGCACCGCTTTGCAGGCGGTCAACTCGCGGTAAATGTCGTCGAGTTGTTCACGACTCTGGGCGATCACCGTAAAGGTGAGCGCCAGAAAGTTACCATCGGCGCTGGTGCGCGTTTTGATGCTCGATTCCGCCAGCGGTCCGGCGTGACGCTCGATGATGGCCTGGGTGATCGTTCGCAGATCGACATCGTGCCGGCCCATCACCTTGATGGGGAACTCGAGGGGAAATTCCATGAGCGGCGTGTCGCTCATTCAATGGAACCAGAGGCGGATGGTGTCGATCAAGCGCCGCCACCAGCTGCCGGCGGCATCGGCCTTGAGCGGATGCACGGGCAGAGTCGCAAGCGTCTGGGTACCGGTGAAGACGCGCAGCGTGCCCACGGTGGAGTCGAGTCCGAGCGGCGCCAATAACTTGGGTTGCAGGTCGACCGCCGTCTTGATGTCGTTCGCCGCGCCGCGCGGCAGCGTCAAGTACAGATCTTCCTTGATGCCGACGTCGACCTTGGGATCGGCGGCTTTCCATACCTGGGCCGATGCCAGCGCCGCACCGCCCTTGACCACCAGCTTGGTATCGTAAAAGTTAAATCCGTAGCCGAGGAGTGAGGCGCTCGCGTCCTCGCGTCCCTTCATGCTGCCGGAGCCGAGCACCACGGACACGAGCCGCATACCGTCGCGCAGGGCGGACGTCACGAGACAGTAGCCGGCCGAGTCGGTATGGCCGGTCTTCAGTCCGTCGACGCTGGGATCGCGGCCGAGCAGACCATTCCGATTCTGCTGCTTGATGCCGTTGTGCTCGAACTCGCGCACCGAGTAGTACTTATAGTACTGCGGGAAGTCGCGAATCATGGCGACCGCCAACAAGGACATGTCGCGCGCCGTGGTGTAGTGCTCGGGTGACGGCAGTCCGGAGCTGTCCTCGAAGTGCGTACCGACCATGCCGAGCCGCTTGGCGGTGGCGTTCATCATCTGCACGAAGGTCTCTTCGGTTCCCGCAACCCGTTCGGCGAGCGCGATGGTGGCATCGTTGCCGGACTGCACGATCATCCCCAAGATCAACAGTTCCACGGATACCGGTTTGCCGAGTTCGATGAAGGTGCGTGAGCCTTCGGCGCGCCAGGCATGTTCGCTCACGATCACCGGTTCGTCGAGCTTGAGCTTGCCCGCCGCCAGTTCGCTGAAGACGATGTACGCCGTCATCAATTTAGTGAGGCTGGCCGGTTCCTCCCGCGCCGCGGCCTCCTTGGAGGCGAGCACTTTGCCGGTGCGGAAATCGACCACGATGTAGGCTCGCGCATCGACGGTGGGCGCGGGGGGAATCGGGATATCCGCAAAGGTGGGAGTGGCCGCAGCCGCCGTCAACAAGACCAAAGTCAGGAGGGAACGAAACATGATGGGCGAATACCTTGATGTATGAAGTGGTGTAAGTTTACCGATGAACCGCGCGGCACAGTAGTTCCGGCTAATCCAGTGCGAGATGCGCATCGTGCACACCGTCGCGCTCCAGCGTCGCGTAAATGCGGTCGAAAGCCGCTACGTCGGCGACCGGTCCGATGCGTACGCGATACATTTTGCGACCGGCGATGACATCGTCGCGCACGAAGATCCTGCCGTAGGCGCCACCGCGCAGTTTCGCCGCTAGGCGCTCCGCATTCGCGGGATCGGAGAACGCGCCCGCCTGTATGAAGAGAATCGGTTTTGGCGGGAGAGCCGGTGCGCCGTACGTCGAGGCTACGATGGGCGTGCTGGCAGTGCGCGCAGCCGAGGCCGACGCTGCGGTGGCGCCGTTGGGTGGAACGGGGGCGGTACCTGGCGCTGCGGTGGCCGGCGACGCGGCGGTGACGGGCGACGGGCTCGTCGCGGCTGCCGCACTCGTCTGGCCGCTCTGCGGCGCCATCGTGGCGTCGGCGGTGAGCCGTGTGTTTGGATCGCGCGGCGACGGGCCAAAATCGAGCGAACGCACTTCCACCATGGCGGTACCGTCGCGCAGCATGTCGAGCTTGGCGGCGGCGGTGTAGGACAGGTCGATGATGCGATTGCCGACGAAGGGGCCGCGATCGTTGACACGGACGACGACGCTGCGGCCATTCTGAAGATTCGTGACGCGCACGTACGCCGGCAGCGGCAGCGTCCGGTGGGCCGCGGTCATGCCGTACATGTCGTACGGCTCGCGGGTCGAGGTCAGCACCTGGTGAAAACCGGGCCCGTACCAGGAGGCGACGCCGCGTTCGACATAGTCGGCGCTCGATGACAGCACATAGTAGCGTTTGCCGAACACATCGTAGTACGGCGGATTGCCATAGCGCGATTTCGGCTCCGCCCTTGGCACGGCGTCCGGAACGGTCTGTGGCAGCGGAAGCGGCAGTGCTGCGGTGCTCGGCGGCACTTCAGGATTGACCGCGGTCGGGCGCCGCGCCGTGAAACAGCCGGATGAGCCCACGATTGCCGTTACACCCAGTCCGGCGATCAGGGCGCGCGCCATTTTCACGGCGTGGGACCGGGCGCGTTCTGCGCGACGCCCGGCGTCCGCGCATCGTGTTCGAGAATGCGTTGCTTCACGGCGGTGGCCAGCTCATAAACCGCCATCGCGTACAGCGCGCTGTGGTTGTAGCGGGTGATGACGTAGAAGTTGTTGTAGCCGACGCGCCAATGCACGCCATCCGATTCGTCGGCGGCGATGAGCAGTACCTTGGCATCCGCGGGCAGTGCGCTGTCGAAGGTGACCCCTTTGGTCTGTAATGATTCGACGGTGTCATCCAAGGCCAGCTTGTGGCCGTCGAGGTCGGCGGACTTTTCCGAGTCCACGGCCGCCTCGCTCAGAACCGGTTCGCCGGCGTTCCAGCCGTGTTCCTTCAGATAGTTGCCGACGCTGGCGCAGACGTCCGACCAGTTGTTCCACAGGTCGACGTGGCCGTCGGCATTGGCATCCACGGCGTAACGTCGATAGTTCGACGGCATGAATTGCGGGGCGCCCATGGCGCCGGCATAGGATCCCTTCACGGTCAGCGGATCCAAGCCCAGATCCCGGCTCAGCAGGATGAACTGTTCGAGTTCGTCGCGGAAGAATGGAGCGCGGGCCGGATAATCGAATGCGAGCGTGGACAGCGCATCCAGCACTCGATACGAGCCGGTCATGCGCCCGTAATAGGTTTCGACACCGACGATCGCCGCGATATATTCGGGAGCAACGCCCGAGCGCACGCTTGCCTGGTCCAGCTCCCGCCGATGCGCCAGCCAGAAGTCGGTGCCTTCCTGGATGCGGCGCTCGGTGAGAAATATCGGGCGATACTCGAACCAGGGCTTGGCCTTTTCGGCCGGACGCTCCATGGCTGCGACGATGGACGACTGGCTCTGCGCCGCTTTGAGCAACTTGCGCAGTTGATGCTTCGAAATCGAATCTTTCTCGGCGACCTCGTCGATGAAGCTTTTGACGTCGTCGCGGTGGATGTCCATGGCGAGAGTCGGGTAGGGCGCAAGGCAGGCCAGGAGCCAAGAGAGGTAGAGCGGCGTGGGCAGTATCCCCGCAAGCAGCTGCTGACGGTTTCGAGGCAGAGTGCGAGATAAAGCCCGGTGCAAAGCGCGCGGTAAAGCCCGATGCTTAGCCCCAGGTAGGATACGGCACAGAGTCCGTGGCAGAGTCCAGGATGCAGCGATGAGTCTAGTCACTCAGGATCCGATGAGCTTGCGATGCGAATGCAGCGACATGAGGATGCCGAAGCCCGCGAGGAGGGTGACCATGGACGTCCCACCGTAACTGATGAGCGGCAGCGGCACACCCACCACCGGGAGAATGCCGCTCACCATCCCTGAGTTGACGAAGGCATAGACGAAGAAGCTCAGCGCGATGGCGCCGCCGGTGAGCCGGGCGAAGGTGTCCTGGCCCTGGTTCGCGAGATATAGCGCGCGCCCGATGACGACGCCGTAGAGCGTCAGGATCAGGAGCTGGCCGAGTAGCCCGAATTCCTCGCCGATCACGGCAAAGATGAAGTCGGTGGAGCGTTCGGGCAGAAACTCGAGCTGTGCTTGGCTGCCGTTCATGTAGCCCTTGCCGAAGATGCCGCCCGAGCCGATGGCGATTTGCGATTGAATGATGTGGTAGCCCGCGCCCAGGGGATCGTTTTCGGGATTCAAGAACATCAGTATGCGCTGGCGTTGATACTCATGGATGACGTGCCAGCCGGCCCACGCGCCGACGACCAGCAGGGGTATGGAGACCAGGATGATCTGTACCTGCAGGCCGGCGAGCAGCATCACGATGAGTCCGGAGGCGGCGATCAGCAGTGCGGTACCCAAGTCGGGTTGCACGACGATCATCGCGGTGGGTACGCCGATCATGATGCCCATGACGATCAGATCCTTGAACGTGGGCGGCAAGGGCCGTTCGTGCATGTACCAGGCGCACATCATCGGCACCGCGAGCTTCATGATCTCCGAGGGCTGAAAGCGGATGAAGCCGATATCGAGCCAACGCTGCGCGCCTTTGCCGATATGGCCGGTCGCGGCGACCACGACCAACAGCAGCACACCCAGCGTGTAGGCGATCGGTGCGAACAGCCGCAGGTACTGCGGCGTCGTCAGCCGGGCGAGCGCCAGCATGGCGGCGACCGCAATGGCGATGTTCGCCAGATGATGCTCGACCATTTTGATGTTCTGCCCCGATGCGCTGTACACGACCAGCACGCCGATGCAGACGATGAGGGCGAGCACGCCGGTGAGTGGGCCGTCCAAACCGAGCGCCCGCAGGGTGCGTCCGCCCGCGGTCAGCGTGCGGCGGGTTCGCGATGGCGCGAATTCATCGAAGATCATGGGGCGCGTCCCAGCAGGCCGTTCATCAGAGGCCAGATCAACGCACCGACCACCGGTGCAAGCCAGCGGCTCCAGTTGGTCACCGGGTTGCCGGTGGCGCCGTCGATCCAGAACAGCAGGAATTGGTAGCCGGTGAGCAGTGCCAAAATGGTCAGCGATTGCGATACCAGTGAGAACACCCGCAACCGCAATCGCAGATGCGTCGCCCATGCCGCGGTCAAGGTCAGCGCCAGGGCATGCTGGCCGAGAACCATGCCGCGGACCAAGTCGAGCGCGAGACCGGCGATGAATGCCAGGGTCAAGCCGCCGGCGCGCGGCGATTCGATCGACCAATAGAACACCACCAGCACCAGAAAGTCGGGACGAAACGCATCGACCGGCCCCGGCAGCGGGATCACGGCTAGCGCCAGCGCCAGCAGCGCGGAGAACACCATGGGCAAGCGCCGTGGTTGGTCGTCGCGCATCATCGCGGGTTGCCTCCCGGATGGGCCGACTGCGGTGGTGCCGCTTTCGCCGCCGGCTTCGCTGCGGCAGGGGCGTTGGCCGCAGGCGAGTCGTCGGCCGCGTGCGTGCTGCCGTCGGCAGTGGTCGCCGCGCTGGGTTTCAGCCAGACGAACATCAATTCGCGCGAGCGATCCAAGGCCGCCGCGGGCCGCACGTCGACGTCGGCCAAGGACTGCGCGGGGTCGCGTCTCACCTCGGCGACGGTGCCGACCGGATAACCTGCCGGGAAGCCACCGCCTAAGCCCGATGTCACCAGAAGATCGCCGGCCACCACGTCGGCGCTGGTCGGCAGGTAGGGCAGTTTCAAGCGCGTCATGTCGCCCGTGCCGACGGCGATCGTGCGCAGGCCATTGCGGTTGATCTGGACCGGGATGGCATGTGCGGCGTCGCTCAGCAGGATGACTTCGCTGGTGACTTGTTCGACCCGCGCCACCTGGCCGAACACGCCGCCGGAGTCGAGCACCGCCTGACCCACGAACACGCCATCGCGCGCGCCCTTGTCCACCAGCACGCGCTCGCGAAATGCGTCGAGATCCAAGTCCATGATGTCGCCGATGACGAAACGCGCGGCCACGTCGGCGGTGTTATCGCGCAGTGCGCGCAGCCGCTGGCTCTCGGCCTCGACCGCCTCGTAGCGTTGCAGCCGGAAATTGGCGAGACGTAGCTCCGCCTGGAGTTTGGCCTGCTCGGCGCGCATGGATTGCCGCGAGGTGACGCTTTCGCGGAACCAGTCCCAGCCTTCGAAGGGACTGGCGACCGCGAGCTGCACGGGGTAGGCGGCCACCGATAAAAAGCGGCGGATCTGCCCTAAGTGATCGTAGCGCTTATCGAAGATGATGAGTCCGAGCGCCAGCAGCGAGTACAGAACGCAGCGGAGCAGCAAACCCGACGTGCGGCCGGAGGCGTCGGTGTTACGAAAAGCGACCATGGGCCGTGAGGTTCGCTACGGTGCCCATGAGTCGGACGGAGCCTTGGGTCGGCTGCATTACTCCAATCCGAAGATGCCTGGGCCGTGTTCCTCGGTGAGTTCGAGGATCCGACCGCCGCCGCGTGCAACGCAGGTCAGAGGATCGTCCGCCACCACCACTGGAAGCCCGGTCTCCTCCATGAGCAGCTTGTCGACATCGCGCAGCAGGGCGCCGCCGCCGGTCAGCACGATGCCGCGCTCGGCCACGTCGGCGCCGAGTTCGGGAGGCGTCTGTTCCAAGGCCTGTTTGACGGCGCCGACGATGCCCTGCAGCGGTTCCTGCAGCGCCTCGAGGATTTCGTTCGAATTCAGCGTGAAACTGCGAGGCACACCCTCGGAGAGATTGCGGCCCTTAACGGAGATCTCCCGCACCTGTTGGCCCGGGTAGGCGGAGCCGATCTCGAGTTTGATACGTTCTGCGGTAGCCTCGCCGATGAGGATCCCGTAATTGCGCCGTACGTAATTCGTGATGGCCTCGTCGAACTTATCGCCGCCGATGCGCACGCTGGCAGCATAGACGATCCCGTTCAAGGAGATGACGGCGACCTCGGAGGTGCCACCACCGATGTCGAGGACCATCGAGCCGCGCGCCTCTTGAACCGGGAGGCCGGCACCCACCGCGGCCGCCATCGGCTCGGGCACGATATCGACGCTGCGCGCACCGGCGCCTTCGGCCGATTCCTTGATGGCACGTCGCTCCACCTGAGTGGAGCCGAAGGGCACGCACACCAGCACCCGAGGGCTGGGGCTCAGGAACCGATTACCGTGCACCTTCTTGATGAAGTACTGCAGCATCTTCTCGGTGTAGGTGAAATCGGCGATGACGCCGTCCTTCATGGGGCGGACCGCGGTGATGTGACCCGGCGTCCGACCCAACATATTCTTGGCTTCGACTCCGACGGCGACGATGATCTTACCGCCGCGCGTCGGTTCGTCCTGCACCGCCACCACCGAGGGTTCGTTCAGAACGATGCCGCGCTCGCGCACGTAGATCAGCGTGTTCGCGGTTCCAAGATCGATTGAGAGGTCATTCGAGAAATAACCTCTAAGGCGTTTGAACATGTGTGATTTTCTAGTGCGGAATGGGGTTAAAAAAGTTGCGCTAATGTAACAATCGATGCGACATATAACAAGGCAACTGGTAT
>Ga0116227_10003971_pt1 | contig 32406 bp, 23 predicted proteins | sample S1TSphgellanicum_FD_89693 | JGI IMG/M metagenome (GOLD analysis project Ga0116227, IMG submission 89693) | Host-associated microbial communities from peat moss isolated from Minnesota, USA - S1T2_Fb - Sphagnum magellanicum MG | ecosystem: Host-associated > Plants > Peat moss > Unclassified... | reverse complement strand
GGGGGGTGGGGAAGGAGAGGGACAAATGCAAAACTAAAAAGAATTCCTAATTTAGAAACCAAAGTGATTTCCAAAAACATGATATCATTGTGACCAAGTAGGTTAGCTAAGTAACTAATAAGTACAATTTGCATGATTTAATGGCTAGCTTCTTTTAGTTCTTCATTACCCAGTCCACTTTATACCTTTTTCATTTCATTTTTGTATAGTTTAGTGCGTTGGGTGAACCAGCACCCACTTTGTATACCGTAGTGAAAATCCCAAAATCCATTGAAAATTTTATTTTAAAATGAAGTTACAAATAAGCCCCCATTCATAGACCAAATTAGGGTCTTTGAGTTCAAATCTAACATCTTTTGGGCTTAATATTGTCACTAATAGGCCTTGCTAAAAAAAACGTGAAGGTATCAATGTAAATGCTGGTTCAGCTGGAACCGCACTAGAGTGGGTGGGTTTTGGTTGGGGAAATAAGGTGAGGAGATATAGTAGGTAGTTATTGTGTTCCCAACATTACTTCTTCTGAACTGTGAGTGTTGCTCATGAGGCCTAATTAGAGAGAAGAACCAGCCAACCTTGGTTAGGAGTTAGGACCATGGACAACTAAACTAGCTTTCACAGTTTTGACTAGTCCCTCACCTATGTGCAAAATTTATCATGAACCAAACCTTTGTAGATCGCAAGGCCTATGAATAGGAGGGTTCTTATGCCTACTCCTCAACAGTGGGAGCGTTCTTACACCTATGAAGCAGGTATAATTTGCCTCTCACCTTGAGGAGTAGGCATAATATCCCTCCCAATTTCTAGAGGGAAATTCATGGGTATAAGGTGCCCTTCACATACAATACGAATTTTCTCAGAGTGCTTTACCTACTAGTGACTAGGTAGGGTTTGGGCTGACTCAGACTCTTGGAGTTGTACAACATGTAATTTCTCCATTTCACTCTCAATAGACATGAAATCATGTTAATGAAAATGTGGAGATTTGAATTTTGAATAGTTGGAATTGGATGTGTAGTTTACAAAAGGTTTGGACCTATAATGGTTAATTACAATTCATTCTCCTAATAACCCATTTTGGTGTAATAGATACACATAGATGGTTTCAATACATAGCCCCAAAGAGCTTCTAAGGTTGAAAGCCTTTGATAGACCACATATATCTATCTATATATATAGAGAGAAGATGATTACCTCTTTAGCCTTGTAGACTATGTTAATTAGGTGGAAAGTTTTAGAAGTCTAACCAATTGTCTTTGTGACTATCCCAAGATAGGGGCCCATATGAACTAGCACAAATTAGTGTACCAATTGGGAATGAGGTCATTCTAGCTTTTCTTGGATGAAATTGCAACCACAAACTCACAATACCCCAACTTGGTTAGTTCCTAAACTCTCCCCCTTGTGATTTACTTCCCTCCTTCTCCCTTCTCCTTCTTTTTGTTTTGTTATGTTTTTTGGTTGTCATCATCACCACCTTTCTCCTGTAGCCTAAGGCATCTTTGTTTTTCATCATTGCAAACGATGTCGGGCTTCAAACTTGCAACGGATCATGGTTTTTGGTTTCCTTTGTTGATCAATGCGCATGTTGTTTAGTTTATTTTAAGCATATGCTTAACAATACAAAAGATTTCTTTGAATGCCAAACGCACATGTGGAAAGGATTTACCAAAAATGATGTTTAAGGCATCTGATTTGTTGAGTTTACCAAATTCTGTAGTGCGACTAAGAGTAGTGAAATGGGGATTGTTGTGGTCCATCTATCATCATCACTCTCTTGGTTCAATGTTTCACTTTATATCAAAGTTGCAATTTTCTGTGTAATATTGTGATCCTTTCCCTACACACACATTGTGCAAGTGAATGCTAATACTCATGCACTTATGAAAAAATTGCATTGTGCAATGTGGTTGACCTTGCACATTTGTAAGTGGGTCACAAAATATGCATTATTTCTTTGGGATGACCTTGCAATACATGCATCCATTTCCATTTCTACATTTAAATGGTGTATATTGAATTTAATGAAAGGAGATGAAAAAAAGGGGGAGAGAAAAACTTAAAAGAAACTTATCAAACAATATAAAAAAAACCCTAAGAAAACAACTTAACAATGAAAGTACCTATGGCACCACCTTAGGCATTTTGGTATTATCAATTTAATTTTTAAATATTACATGAAAGTATTACAATCATTTGAACATTTTGCTATTTATCATTAAAGTTTGCACTTACCCACCCTTTGCTTAAACCCCCTATTTAAACGGTTGTCGATAATTGTACACCGCACCCCCAAAGCTACAATATAGTTTTGTGGAGTACTTGCATTCAGGGTTCAACTTATATTATCAAAGAGAGAGGAAAAAAATTTATAATTGAGGTCCTCCCCCACCCATGCAAGGACACAAATAACAACAAGAGTTTTTATTTTATTTTATTTTTCTTTGGTGGAATAAAAGAAAGAACCTCGAGATTTGACACGTTGGTTGCAACAAATTAATTTATTAGTAGTCTATTTTGATGTCTCGATTAGATTAGATGATCCCCTCCGACAACAAAATAAGTGTGGCGACTTTTGAGCTAGTATAATCGGATATGGTCCACTATATGGTCCACTAGTAGTACTACTACTACTACATAGTGGACAACACTCTTGGTTGACCCGTTCTCACCAAACAATAGTCATGAAGCTCCTCTTCGTGTTACATCGTGAAATCTCAAACTTATTTTCATTTTAAGTTTGTCTTCAGGTCAAATTTGGTGGAACAAATTCTTTAATTTTCCCATCAACCCTAAGTTGAATAATGTATAGCTGGGTGGTTATACATTTGCAAGGGTGGTTACAAATTGCACCATCCATCCATCCGTATTATTACTATCCATACCCCTAAACTCCATCCATTCATCCATATTATTACTATCCATACCCCGAAACTCCATCCATTAGTTAGATGATTGAATCCTTTGCATTAATTGGGTTACCCCTGAAGCCCAGGGTAGGTTAGGGCAGGGTATGTGTAATATACCCTTGATCAGCAATCAAATACCTGCACAACAACACGAGTACATTTGGGGGTTGGGAGGTTCTCTCTTGTTGGAAACTGGAACCGGTAGGTTAGGGCAGGGTATATGTACATACCCTTGATTGGCAGTTCTCAAAAATCAATGAACAGGCTCTAACCCTATGAGCGGCTGGTTCTCAAAAATCACAAAACTGGTTTTAACCCCCTCAACCAAGGTTTTTAAAAAGGTTTTTCACGCTTAACCAAGGTTCTTTACGCTTAACCAAGGTTAAGCTTTAAAACCAAGGTTGCCTTAACCCTTAACCAAGGTTGCTTTAACCCTTAAACCAAGCATTTTAACCCTTAACCAAGGTTGCTTTAACCCTTAAACCAAGCATTCAAACCCTTAACCAAGGTTTTTCACGCTTAACCAATTTGAGAAGAAACTGGAACTGGGGGTTCTTTTGAGTCTGAAAATACGAAATAAGTTCAGAACCAGAGGGTCTGTGATTTTGAAGTCTTTTTATTAAAAAATAAATCCAGAATTGGACATTTCTTGATTTTTTAAAGTTTAAAAATCCGGAACTGGGGTTTTTAAAAAAAAAAAACCCCCCAAAATTGGACATTTCTTGATTTTTGAAGCTTAAAGTTAAAAAATCCAGAAACGGGGTTTATAAACAAAATCAAATACATAGCCGCACAACACCACTTGGTAGGTAGGTACATTTGTATGGAAATCGATTGCGTTTTGAAAATGCTAATTGTTTGTGTACACATCATAAGAAACTTGTTTGGAAGAAATCATCCAAATGTGATGAAACCCATCCAAATAGTGTATAGTCTCCAAAAAGTAGGATCAAGAACGCCCACTACAAAGTCAGGCTATGTCGAGACCGTTGACTACAGATCAATTGGCTGGCCGACCAAATGGATGATGACCTATACACAAACCGAAACAAAACACAGAGACTCTCTCTCTCTCGTCCTTCATTCCGGATACAATAGACTATGACATTGCACCAACCAATATGCTTGGATGATGCAACCGTACAACAACACGGCACGTCACGTCCAAGAGCGAGCAAGTTATACATACTAGATTTTGGGAGAAAAATAATAGAAGGGAGGATTTCATCAAAGGTTTTTCCTAAAATCAAACTTCCAAAAAAATTTATTTTATTTTTCTCAAAGAGCAAAAATAAAATCTAGTGGTGAGAGGTGTCACTTTTGTGCAATTTAATATCTTTTTTTTTTTTTTTTCATGTGCTCGATCAAAAGATGGTGAAAAAGACAACAAACATTGGTACGTTATGGCATAAATAACAAGAACAAATTCTTTCATTTTGGCCCCCCCAAGAGTTAAGACACAAAATTTTCACCCAAAGGCCAAAAAACTTCACAAAAACTTCCTTCTTCCTATGACAAAAACCTTGCAAAAACCTTCCTTTGCAAACACTTCTTCATAAGTCCAAAGCTTCCTTTGTGTACAACATTAATTGGATGAATGCTTTTGGATTTGTAAGCTATGATTTCTTTTTCTTTTCTTAATACGCTTAATTTGAGCTCTACTTAGTACGTCTCATAGTACACATATATTTACACTCAAACATGAGAGAGTGAATTCGTGCACAAAAAGTTGAGTGTTTTTGGTTGCAATTTTGTAAGTTATAGAAAAGTTGTTTCTTACCTCCCTTTAGTTTGAGCTCTACCTATTTACCCAATCTTTATACTCAAAAAACACGAGAGAGTGCACTCGCACATGAAAACATTCATAAAACTTTTGTGAAAAAAATGTGCATTTTTGGCTGCATTTTGTGAGTTACCTATTAAAAACAATCTTACTCCCCCAAAACTAGTTTGAGATCCACTTGGTAGGTACCTAGTTAATTGCCCTAGCATTGAAAACTCAATATTTTCTTAAATTTTATTTCTTGCATTTTGCAAGTTATATAAAAAAAATAAAAATTCTTGTTTCCCCTCAGTTTGAAGCTCCACTTATTATTAATTAGTACCCACTAACCCTAGGATCATAAACTCGATATTTTCCCAAATGTTGGTTTGTTGCATAAATTTGTAAGTTATATATTTAAAAAAGTCCTTTTCTTGTTTGAGCTCCACTTTAGTAGGTTTAGGTTTTGTTGCACTTTCTAAGTTTTAAAAAGAAGTTTAGGTTTAGGTTTATTTCTTACCTCCCCTTTAGTTTGAGCTCTACTTCGGACTTAGTTGGTACCTATTTACTTTCCCTATCTTTCCACTCAAAGGTGCCAAGTGAATTGGTGCATGAAAAAAGCTTCCTAACTTTTGTGGAAAAAGTGTGGGCTTTTCAAGTGAAGTTATTACAACTTGGGTTTTTTTTTTTTCCCCGGGATCAATTTTGTGATGTAGCTGAAGTGGCATCATCCATAATATGATGATGATTTAGCCAGATTTGGCTAATTACTAGATTACAAAAACTAGAATCCTTCCATATATATTCTTGGCTTCTTACTGCAACTTATCATAAAAATCTGGCGATTTTTTATTTCTTTTATCATAAAAATATGGCGAATTTGTGCGACGTTTTTTTCCACGAAAAATCCTTTGCAGAGGTCCAAATCAAAAATTTCCAGGTCGAAAAACAGTTGCTCCCAAGAGAAGAGAAAAGGGGGGTGGGTTTGGCGAGCGTGCGAGCACGCGGGGTCTAAGCGAGGAGGAGGCTTGGCGAGAGAGCACGCGGGTAGCGCGCGAGAGACAATGGGAGTCGGGGACTTGGCGAGAGAGCACGCGAGGACAGTGCGAACTTGCGGGGATTGCGCGCGAGAGAGAAGGAAGAGACGCACTTGTTGCGGTTGCTAAAAACAAGCGATGGCCACGCCGATTTTGATGCTGCCGCGGCGCTTGTTGTACTTCCTTCTTCCGCGTCTTCCATTGTCCCCTCATCATGCCATCCTTCGCACTCTGCGTTGCGCGCCGCTCGCTTCGTTGCCATCATCTCCGTGCTCTTCACGCCCGCCTCGTTGTCTCCATGTTGCTGGTTAATGTCTCTTCCTTCCTCGCTTCTTTTGCCGCTCAGTCACGCCCGGACTCCTCCTCCTCATCATCGCTGCCATCTTTGTGATCGGGTTAAGCTCAGTTTCCTTCCTTCCCTGGTATCTGAATGTAGTCATGAGTGGCGGTGAAATCGGGAATAGCAGCAGCCTCTGGAGCACCTACAGTAGTAGTCGTCGTCGTCGTCGTCATCGTTGTGATGAGCTCGGTGGGCAGCAGCAGCTTCGATTATGGTCTGAATTAGGAGTTCCTCGTGCGAGAAGAAGAACGTCCCGAATTCCACACCGCTCGCCACTCTGCTCTTCTTCTAACACTTGCTGCAGTACTACTGCTTCTTAGAGCCAAGTCGAGTAGATTAGGAACTGTCGACGTTGTTATTGAGCCCGAGTTGAGGTTTTCACGCCAGTGGAGATGACGACGGGCTGCTGAATGTGTCAGACAACTTACTTGCTTTGTTGGCGATGGATGAGGCGCGCGTCATGAGGCAGAGACTTGAGCCTTGACTAGTTTAGCTCTGTAGAAGAAACAGCAATTGAAAGCGCCCGTGCAATTGGAAGAGAACACAAGGGAAGGAGTACAAGCCCCGCTCGCCGCGTAAGAAGAACAAGAAATAAGAACAAGTGTTGATGCGTGTGTTCGATGCAGCTGGTGGGAGGATTGTTCAGGAACAAAAGAGCAATTGCGCCGGCCGCGCAAGAATCCGCCAGGATAGGTTCTTCCAGGACAGGGTCCTTCAGGATAGGATCCTTTAGAATAGGATCCTTTCGGGAGGGCTCCAAGACGGATCGCAGTTCTGGATCCGCCAAGATGCTGCAGGTGGCCACCTCTGGCCACGAGTCGGAAGAGGAGTACTACGACACCTGCACCTCCAAGTTCATCCCGAACGCCGCCGCCGATGATCAAGCTCCATCGGATCAGGAAAGAAGCAGCTGCACAAATCGCGGCGCGGCTGCAGCAGCAGATCCGATAGACAACCATGTGCTGTTGAGGTAGAAAGCTCGAGCCGCTGGCGGCACTCATGCATTCTTCTCCTTCCTCATCAAAATCTCTCTCTCTCTCTCACCTGTTTGCTCTTCTTCCTTCGTTAAAGAGCTTCTTCAGGTTCGTTTGTTTGGTTTGTGTTTTTGGCAGGAAGCCAAGCAGCAACAGCAAGCCGCACAAGGCCAATGACATGGGATGGGAAGCGATACAAGAGCTACGTGACAGAGATGGCGCTGTCGGACTTAGCCATTTCAAGCTCGTCAAACGCCTGGGTTGTGGCGACATTGGCAGCGTATATTTGTGTGAGTTACGCGGCACGGATTGCTATTTCGCAATGAAGGTGCGACAAAAGCTTGAGAGAGAGATTGAGCTTCTCTTCAACAATGTTGTTGTCCGTCGTGTTTGACGGAATATTGCAATGTGTGTGAGAAGCTGGCTGGCTTTCGTCCGTCTCAAGGAAGGGAGGGCGGAATTGTTTCTTTCTTTCTTTCCCTCACATGTTGGCGGTGCAGGTGATGGACAAAGGTGCATTGGCAATGCGGAAAAAGCTAGCACGCGCACAGACGGAGAAAGAAATCCTGGCTTCTTTGGATCATCCTTTCCTCCCCACTCTCTACGCGCATTTCGAGACCTCGCAGTTCTCGTGTCTGGTCATGGAATATTGCTCCGGCGGGGACTTGCACTCACTCAGACAAAAACAAACTGGCAAATGCTTCACCGATATGGCAGCCAAGTAAGTACCCCCAGCACCTCCTCTCTTCCCCTCCCTCTCTCTCTACCAAATTGTCTCTTGTTCACACCCCAAAATTCATGTCCAAAACACGCAAAACCCGATCTGCACACAGACCTCGATTGCTCGCGCACTGTCTCGCTCGTTCGTTCGCTTGTGCGAGCGTGTTCTCTGTGTGTGTCTCTCTCTCGATTGCGCGTTCGAGCGAGTGCGCGCTCTCTCTCTCTTCCTCTCTGGATCTTGTCCTGTCCAAAGACAAGGAGACAAAAGAAAGGCTCCAAAGAAGGGAAATTCCCTTTCTCATGATTTTCTTTCTTTTTCTGCTTGCTTTCTTTCTTTTCCTTTTCATGATTGATTTTCTTTCTTCTTTTGTGGGGGTCATTGTTGTCCATTCGCCCCCTCCCTTATGATTGAAGGAAGGGGGTAAGGTAGGTAATTTATCTATTGATTGGCTGTGCCTGTAAAATGTAAAGGAGAGACTATGGAACAAATGAACAAACCATGTATGTAGGTAGGTAGTGCATTCCAAGCATAAAGCCCATGATGATGATGGGAGAGTGTTGTTGTGGTGAAGAGAAGAGATAGCTCCTCCACATTTAACCATCAACCAGGAAAAAAAAGAACAAAGAAAAACAAAGAGAGTTACCTATCCCCAAAACATTTCTTACCTCTCTCTTGTTCCATCAACTGAGTTATCAGGGTCCTCAAACAGTGTTACGATCCATGTGTGATGCCAATGATGATGTCTTGGCAAAGAGACATGGAGCTAGTCTTTTGGGGAACAAGTGTTATTATTATTATTATTCAAGTGGATTGAACTCAAAGAGAAACCTAAGTAGCCCCCTTCTCATCCCATTGATCCTGTTTAGTGTTCTAGTTAAGGGATCTTCCTGCAGCTTCGTTGGCTCTGCCTGTAAGGAGAGACTATGGAATGATGTAGTTTTCATTTGGTCCCACATTTTGAGGAAAGTTCACGAGGTGAGTCAATTTTTGGGAACTTCATGGAACATTTCCTGTTTTAATGATTGCTGGTTTGAGCTTGTGGTAAGGGGCAGAGCCAGTATTAGGCTTGTGACAGTCCACTTGTTAGGACAGCTTTCTTAGGACAAGTCTCTTAGGATTCTATTCTTCATGGAGTCGAAGAAATAACTTTAAAGCTTTTGTGTCTGAAGGGATTCCATTTCTCTATAAGACAAGAAAAGCACTGAAGAATTCTTGGGGACCTAGTGTCATCACAGAGCACAGTGCACACCGTACCTTTCCACACTCTGTTGCAGGATTATGTATACCTAACACAGATCTGCGTGTGATGATGTGTGACAACTTTTCCTTCTTACCATTTTTCTGTAATTTCATCTAAGATGTTCTAGGATAGAATTTACCCTATGACGAGACCAAGGTTCCTAGCTATCTTGCAATCTTTTTCCTTCCATTTTTTTTTTTTTTTGTTCAATTCAAATGCTCCCATCTAAGGCTTCAAATCTTGTTCCTTGGCCATGCTCATGAGCATCCCAAGTTGTTATTGCTTCTCCAATTTTAAATCATCAAAGGAAACTTGCTTTGTTTTTCACATGATGTGAGGCAATAGTTTGGGTTACAAGACTAGATCTGCTTTTATAAGGTCTTTTCCCTTGCTAAGACTTAAGAGATGATGAATAGTTTGCATGGTGATTTGGGTGTTTTAGAGCACAGCATTCTGGTTGGGTAGGTAGTACTTATAGGTCTTGTAGATCCAATGTTTGACGCCAAAAAACAGCATTTTCCTTTTTGGTAATTTATTATTGAATCTATAGGCAGTCCCGGAGCACATGGGTAGTACCCATAAGAAAATTGGCTTTAGGGTAAGTTGCATACTTCGGTTGCTAGCCCAGATGAACAAATTGAGGAGTTGGTCGGGCCAATTGCGGGGTCCACCCAGTTGGTACCATTTTAGGATTTTGCTGCTGGACTGATGGGAGGATGATGACTCTCGCTTTTTATTCATAGAAATCCCCTGTCTTCATAGGTGTGCGATTATCCCATAAGGTACCACTGACAGTTAATAGTATCACTGCCTTTGGTGATGTTGTGTATCTAGTAATAACCCCCATAACCTAGGATTGGATGACAACATGGCTGAGGAGTTTGTCGTAGCATGGGGAAGAAGAAGAATATAACTTACACAGGGAAGTGTGTGCCCAAAATCAGCGTATACCTTTGCTTTTCCATTGCGTTCCAGTTCTCTACCTAACCACGGTGATCAGCTCAGTTTCTGTTTCTACTACCTACTTACGAACAACTCACTAGCCCTTACCTCTGTAGTAACAGTTTGCGTGCATCTACTGACTTAGTAGCCACCGATTATCCTTCCTACATACCTACATATCTGACCTATCCTTGCAGGGTGGGTTAACCAAGGTGAAACCTGATGTCAACTCAGTTGGTGTTCATCAACAACTAGACCCTAAAACCCTCATAACAGGCTCCCATTGATGAAATGCTGACCCGTGTCATACTTTCTACATTCAATTATGGATGTGTGTCAGGACAATGTCCCCATGCTAATGCATGGCCATTTATTGCTCTCAGACCCTTTGGTTTGTAATCATTACATACTGACTGGTAGTGGGTTTAGGGTCCTAGGGACCTCTGTGACCAAAAAAAAAAAACGGTCTGCACGCTTCCCTATTGGAAAAGATTTAATAGTTTGGCACAAGATTTTGCCCCACAAGAAGCTTTAATAAAATGGGCAATAATGTGCACCAGAGCCAGTGCAGCAGAGGGAGCGACTTCGTCCAAGGATTCTCTTAGGATTCAAGTCCCACCTCCATGTTCATTTGAAACAATGACTACTGACCTAAAGTCCACTCCTTTAAGTATTGGCAGCTTGGAAGTTTTAAAGTCCAACTACTTTAATTCTTAGGGTTTGGGTCAGCTTGGAAGTTTGGGGCATGAAACCTTTCTAACCTTTACACATACGTTTATTTAAGTTTTTATGGTAACATTTCCAAGGGGAATGTGTACAAGAAGTGGGATTACCTGACCTAAAACCCACCAGTGCACATTTTCCAATTGGAAACACATTATGACAGAGTTATCGGTGAGCCATAAGTGAGTCACCAACTTGTCAAGTGAGCCTTACGACAAGCTGGGTGACGTATCCAACATAATGGGCAAGGGTGAGGCCCTTCTAGTCCATGAAAGTCTGGTGTGGCAGATTCAACAATTTAGTCTTTTTCAATTTTTTGACTCAAAATTTAGACACAAATTGGTCACTATTGCAGACTGTGCGATCATTATTGGCAGATTATGTCCCGTAATGTGGTCCAAATTGACATAATCTGCCACCCAGGTGCATGGTTACTGTATACTGGAACCTGTATGGGTCATATGGATCGTCACTGAGTGGTCATATGCAAAATGCAGCAATCCAAGGAATGGAAATGGGTTATATGGCCCCTATTCATTCCACTTTGCACACTCCTCTATTCCAAGAATGTTGTAGAAATCTGTTTGGTACTGTTGGCTCATACTTAAACCCAACTATTTGGAAAACTGGAATTTATTGCATCCTATATAATCCTAATTCACACATCAAATTGTCGGTCATTTGCAGCCATTTTAAAAAATTAACGCTTGATGATTCATCTAATACTTTTTACATCTCTCCTTGTAATTTTCTTGGGATTGTTTCCTATCAGTTACAGCTATTCTAATTGGGGTTAGGTTTACAGATTTGGACTGTATTCCAAAGATCTATCATATATGCACCTTGCACTTGATGAATACCATGTGTGAAATCCAGGGTTTGATTCAATTGGAATAGCATTTTGGTGTGCAACTGCATGTGATAGTAAAACATGGTTTTTTTCGGACAGGTAGCCAAAGTGGCGATCACCCATAGGAAGATTAGCCAAATTTGGGTATGAATGAGATGTGAAAGTCCCATTTCCAGGCTTGCACCTGAAATTGAATTTGGTTCTTTAAATAAAAGAAGTTAAAAGAAACAAACATTCTTCTGTATTTTTGGCTACCTATTCCAACCATGTATACAACTTTTCTTTTTCTTTTTTTGAATTCTGGCTGTTGAAAATCCAAAAAATCATTTTATTTTATCATTTAAAACTTTTTGATTTCATGTTTTGCCAATAAAAAAAAGGTTGGTAAGACATCAGTTGTTCCAGAATGTGGGGGTAAATAACTGCCATCCACATGGATGTAGTAGGAAATCCCATGGTAAAGAGGAGATGACCAATGAAGTAGTGAGTGGATAGGCTAATAATACCGATGTGGGGGTTTTTGGGGGGGGTGCCCAGGTTCTATGCAGCTGAAGTGCTACTAGCACTGGAGTATCTACACATGATGGGAGTTGTGTACAGAGATTTGAAGCCTGAGAATGTGCTTGTGCGTGCAGATGGACACATCATGCTGTCAGACTTTGATTTGTCATTGCGGTGTGTGGTCTCTCCAACTCTGGTCATGTCCCCAGTGTTGACATCAATTCCATCTCGCAACTCACGACATAAGTTGATGGAGTTCACAGTGGAGCCAAACACAGTGTCACTCCAGTCTTGTGTTCCAATTATGAGCCACAGGTTTCTCCGCACCTCGCTGCGAAAGAAATCATCCTCATCCTCATCCCCAGTCCAAGAGAAAGTGGTGGTTTTGCCACAGACAACAACACGCCCTGAGCTTGTTGTGGAGCCAACAGAGGTCCGGTCAATGTCATTTGTTGGCACACATGAGTACCTTGCACCAGAGATTATATCCGGTTTGTGCTCCCCTTCTTCCCACCCATTAATATTCAAGTTCTGTTCCAGTTCATTGAATAAATATTCTTCTGCAATCTGAATCTCCTTGATTTTTGCCCTTAGAATTCATGAGATCAGATTCGGAGCTTCTTCCCTAATGGTAGTTTTTTCAGGAATTTTGAGATGTAGCCAAAGTGGTGACCATTCATAGGGAGATATGAAAAGTTTAATCATCATTTATATTTTTGGCTATTTATTGGAACCAATGAAAGAAATCTGGTGATTTTTCCTTCATTTTTTTGTGATCTCTGGTGATTGAAATCCCCCAAAAAATCGCTTCATTTTCACATCTTTCATTTTTTATTTCTCCAGTAGAAAAAAGGGTTGTTCCCTAACCTTGATGCCATATATTTGGCTTTTTTTCTTCTCAGGGGATGGCCATGGAAGCTCAGTAGACTGGTGGACATTTGGGATTTTTCTATACGAGCTTTTGTATGCGAAAACACCATTCAAGGGAGCCGACAATGAGCTAACCCTGACAAATGTGGTGTCACATCCGCTACTCTTCCCTTCAAATGCAGATGCTGGTCTTGTCCCAGAAGCAGCCAAGGATTTGATCAGGGGACTTCTTGTGAAGGATCCAATGAAAAGGTTGGGGTCTCTCCGAGGGGCTGGAGAGATCAAGAGCCATAGCTTCTTTGAAGGTGTGAATTGGGCTCTGATCCGGTGTGCACTACCACCTGAAATTCCAAAGCCACAATACAGACCTGTAAGGTCAGGTAAATCAGTGGGAACGGCAGCTGGGGAGAAGAAAAAGGCAGCTAATGGATGGAAGCAAGAAGAAGAAGATGTCAGTCATGTGGTACCTGAGTTTCAGTGTTTCTAGCTTCTTTATTCTTTCTTTGAGAAGATTCCATCATCATCATCATCATCATCATCATCCAAGCATGTTGTCAAGAAGCTTAATGTTTTCGGCCCCCTTGCAATGCAAAAATGGAGACACAGCAGAGATTGTAAATCTCGAGTAATTTGTAGAATTCTTTTTCGGAACTGCAGTGCAAGAAGGCTGGCTGGCTCGCTTGCATGGAGCAGCCTGCAAAATTCCACCTCTGCCCCCTAAACCTTAAACCCTAAACCCTAGTATCCCTTTCATTGTAAAAAAAATGTAGGTATAAAAATTTGGATCTGCAATGGAGAAAGTAGTTTTATTGCAGTCTTGACAAATCTGTCAAAACTATCACCAAATTTCTATGAAGCAAAAAGCACAAGCAGGTTCATTCTGGAAACTCCAAACAATTCTGCAATGTAATTCATAAAGCTCATAACACATTCCATCTGGAACAACAACATGTAAGCATCTCATTCCTTGCCCCACCCCATTACAATTTGCAGTTTTCTGTTCACTTTCTTTTTTCTTTTTTCTGTTTTCTCCCAGGATTTGAAGGAAATTGAAATTTGCGCAAAGTTGTGGAATTGGTCACAAAGTCTTTTCCTTCTTGCTACTCCACTCTGATTAGTTAGGAATTATTTCCTTCATGGGTGGGGTGGACAGGAGCAGCTTCCACAGATGTGCTAAGAATCCTGATCGTTGTATGTATATTCATGTTTTCCTACATGGTTTATAGAGTTTTGTGTAAACTTAGGACGTAATAATTGCACTTTGTTTGAGGTTGTATGTTATCATCACTTCCACTTTCTGTTCTTGGGTTAAGAACAATTTAGAGAGATTTAATTTTTTTTTGTTTATCTCAATCATTTGCAATAGGTGATGGATTAAAAGTTGGAAAAAAAAAAAGGTAAAAAATGTAGACCTATTGTTCTTGTAGTTAGTTATATTGTCCATACATGAAGTTTTTAACCATTAGACTTAGTTGTATATCCCGGCCTCCTCATCTTGGTCTATACCAAGCTGGTTGAATGTTGGGACAACTGTTTAAAATCAAGGATTAAAAACATATCCTAGTGGAGCAGCAGTTGATGAAGGCCCATTTGTGTTCATGAATGTAAATCTATCCCCCAGTGGTTGTGATTTCAATCTCCTTGTGGGTAAATAGCAATGTCCTTGTGGGCATATTGACAATAGGGGGTGTGGGTGTAGATGCTCTTAGAAGGGTGAAGTTGCATGTACTTATAACATAAGCAGGTGGAGTTAGAAAAAGGACTACTACCCACTACACTGACCACTTGCACTTCATTGATTGCACTTTTCCTTCTATCACAGGAATGCCTCTATTTGCTCTCAACTCATTCATTCATGGCAATGGGGATCAAACTTGATATGCACTAAGAGTAAGGATCAAGCAACAGTTGAAAGATAAGTTGATCTCACACTTGAGCGAGGAGCATGAGGGCATGATGCATTTGGAGGAGGCAGATTAACTATCACTCTTTGCTCTTCATCGCCTTTGGAGTCTTCAATGTTGGTGGACTCATCATTTTTCCATCTTTGCCATCATTTGCTGCGCATAATTTTTGGATTGGTAATCAACCCTGTTATTGTCTGTGAGTTTGTTTCTTGCAACATTTTGGTATGGCCAACATAATAAGGAATCCATTGTCTACTTCGAGAAGGACAAATGAAAGTGCCTTGTGATGTTAGGAAGCTCCAACACGTTACTTTGCATCATATGAATAGGATGCAGGATTATGTTACTGTGGATTTAAGGCATGTCTGACTATAGAGTTTTAGCAATCCATTAAGTGAAAATTTGTGAAAATTTCTTGATTGATTTCCATGGATGATTTTCGGGACAATCAACTCAACACCCAAAACACAAAAAAAGCAATTTTCAGCCTTTGGGTAGGTCGAAGTATTCTAGGGGACAATTCTGGAAATGTATGTAATCAAGGGATTTATTGGAATAGGTAATGCTTTGTTTTGGGTTGCTTCTGAAAGATAAGTATAATTGCTTCATTTGCTCAGTATTCTCGTAACATCATTGCAAGCCATTACACAAAACCTAAGCGAAATTTGAGAAAGTTTGTTAGCTAAACTACTTCAAACCCCCCCCATTTTGTTTATCAAACATTTTGATACTAGTAATAACATTACAACATAACAAATTAATTGAATTTGAATGCCAAAGTAAATAGAAATAGCATTTTCCACTACTGTGGTAATTTGGGTACCTGATTCTATATTTGTGTGGGAACTTGAATATCACTAATATCATATCTAGTGGGAATTGGCAACGTGACCAATGTTTGGTGGGTATGGGCAAAAATATATTAAGGTATATAACGACCTGATTGACATATAGTCATTGAGAAAAAGAAATCAATATGACTTACATGGGTAGGTCTATCCCAATGTTGGGCAATTTTCTCCTCTTTTATGAGAACCCTAGGTTTTGTTCCTTCCCAACACTTGAGAGCACTGACTAGATTTTTTTTGATAAGTTATTTTAGATTTATTATAACAGATTAGGGTATAAATAATAATAATAATAATCAAGTCAATTTTGAAATAGGGCAGTTCTCATAAATGTAATTACAATCGATTTTCATATCCAGTTTTCACAATCTAGATCTCAAATTTATATTCTTTTTTTTTAAATCAATTGAAAAAAGTTGAAAATATAAAAAAACTTGTTCGAAGAATGATTAAAATGTTACACAATTTTTTTATAATATATTATATTTCTAAGATTTCATCCTTTTCAAATGTTTCTTCTAAGTATTCAAACTCATGTAATTTTGCATCAACTTCAATTAGCTTCACTAAAGTAAAAGAAGGTTTACCACCAATCCTAGGGACATTAGGCCAATCTTTGTTCAAAAAATATATATATTTTAAAAAATATACAATTGAACTGACATCTCCTAAGATTAGTAAGTATTCTCATCAAAGAAAATATCTTTTTAGTCTCTCAATCTGTGAATCAATGATTCTTAAGATCCAACAAGCAAGGAATCCAATTGTAATAATCATAGATTCATGCTTCTCCCACCATTGAAAAGGACATTTGTTATTTTTAGCATCCACTTGAAACTTCCTAAAAATCATAAATTCCATGCTAACAATTTTTTTCATTAGTTCATTTGTGTTTGCTATCATTTTTGAAATGTCCAAATTACAACTTCGTCAACACCTTGGTAACGATGCCATTTTAAAACAACAAGTGCAAATGATGGTAGCATTTTAACAACATGGGATACAAGGTTTTTATGTCATATTCTTTAACAATGGTCTTACATCACAAATTTAACATGCAACGAATTAATAATGAAAATTGTGTGAAGTTTGTTCATTCATATATTCATAAATTTGACACACAAATATCATGCATTAAAATCACATTTGACACACAAATAAATGTGTTGATAAATGAAGTATGAATCTATATATATGAATCAATGAATGTCACATAAATTTCATATCTTTCTATAAATCTATGTGTCAAATGTGTTTTCAATGCACAATATCAATGTGTGAAATGTATGAATTATGGATGAGGATTTTGCATGATTTCCATTATTAAATCATGAGATGTTAAATTTGTGATATGTGTTGCTCAAAGCCAATAAATGAGAACATTAAATGTGAGTTTTTGAACCTAGGATTCAACATCAAACACAACATGTTATGAGCCTTCTTTTCTTCATACTTTCTCAAGAAAAAATTTAAAACACCACAATTTTTTTTTGATGTCAGAGGCCAAAAAACCTAACTCAAGAGCAACAATGGATTCCTCTTCCATAAAAGTATCAAAAGAACTGAAAGTTCTAGATTTTTTTTTCAATTTCAAACAAATGGAGATGGTAAAATTTAAAACATCGCTTAAAAATTAATGACCATTCAATTGATTAAAAACACAAGCAAACACAACAAGGAAGAGGGCATCAACAAATGATTTGAAAAATAACCATGTTAAAGGAAGAGGCACCCATGTAGTCATCCTAACAATAGTCTATTTGCTATAACATAGAGTAATTTTTTTTCAAAATTATAATGTTTCTTGAAAAATGATATTTTTTCTTACAAATCTACCAACTATATATATCCTATTAATTAAAATAAATTATAGAAATTGCAACATATGTATTTTTCATTACAAAAGTACATTAGATAAAGAAATTACCTTCTATTCATTGGTGTATTCAACTTCCTTGGGGCCAATTGATATTCAACACATCTTTTTGTCCACTTTTGTTAACCTTTCCCAAAAACATTTGGCCAAGTTATACACTTTTACAAATCTCCTTGTGCAATCTTAATAGAAACATATGTCAAATATTTATAATTTTTTTCAATTGTTGTAGCATATTGATAGGCCTTAGAAAAAACATGGCCAAAGTAAGTGCTTTGATAACTTTCCTCCAAACTTAAAATGTCACAATTTACAACTTCTTTTAATGTAAAAGTCCTTGTGTTCAAGTTAGACCCCTCATCTTTTACATAAACAATTTTTTTTTTCAAGTTATATTTTTCTAATAACTCAATTAATTTTTTGACCAAAAGTTTTCCCAAAAGATCTATAGTTTTAGGATGACCAAATGTAATATGTTTTGGTTGCCAAACAATTCCTAAAAAATTAATCACAAGGGCAAATATGTCATGTGTTCCTTTGGACATCCAAAAATCAAAGCTTATTGTTGTAGAATTACATTATACTAAAGTTGGTAAAACATATAATTGTTTAATTTTTTCCACCAACTCTAGGATCATCTCTTGTGAAAATTATTTTTTGGAAGGAAAAACCAATCTTGGACACAAATGCAAACATAAGCGTTCCATCCACAAACTTTCAACAAATTGCATGGGTAGATGATTTTTAACAATGAACAAGCCCATATCCTCAAGAAACAATTTTTTATGCATGTGATCCTTCCAAAAAGGTTATTTGGTAATAAAAAAATTGACAATTGCACTACCAATTAGATTTGATCTTTTTTTTGCAAATTGTTTATCCACTTTTCCTCTCAATGGATTGTTTACATTTTCTTCAAACATTTTTGCAATAATAGAATGGACTCTACATTCACATTTTTCTTCAATGTTGTTATTCCATTTGTCGTATTTGTATATGATTGAACTTTTTCTTGCTTAGGTTTTAAGGTTACAAGATAAACTTGGATTACCATAACAAATAATACATCTCATGGTTTGTGTGCATTTCATATCAACATCCTTGTTATCATTCACACAAAAAAACCCAACATAAAGAATTTTTACCATGTGATTTCCACATTGTTCTTTGAACATGTAAATTTTTAATGTTTTCTTTCATTGTTTTTCCTTCAATTTCTAGGTCTTGGTTGCTTTTAATTTGAAAACTAGGTTTTGTTCATATTTTTCTTCCATTACATCACTCATAAACACTTTGCATGTATTTTCAATTATCATATTTTCATTTTCAAAAAATTGAACCATTTTAAATTTTCACAAGAGAATGTAGCTTTGAGATGGAAGAAAAACCAAATGGATGTATAATAAACCAAAAGATCAAAACCTACCTTACAAGGTAACCTAAAATGCAAGCATCTACAAAAATAATTACAAATTATTCAAAAACTTCTACAATTTTTTTGTAAGCATATGCAATTTTTTTCCCTTTGTTTCCAATCATGGAAGAGCTCCACCACCTATACAAGGCAATGGGAGGGGGTAGTACCTCACCATGACAAAAAACAACACAAAAAACCAACACCAACACCATCAACACAATGAAGTAACAACAACACCAAGGGGGGGGGTTGTAAATGGTGATGGTGGGTACCTAGTAATGGGGCACACATAACAATGTGAGGGACCACTAACTAGCCACCTACAAGGCGATGATGATGGGAGTACTATTTCACCAAAACATAGGCAAAACAAGTAACGACCAACAATGTAAAGGAACAATAACAAGGGGGTTCATGTGGTACTTCGGAACCAACAACAAAACTAGTAACATGGCAAACCAATAACAACACTAGCAATGCAATGAATTGGAAACAACACCAAAGGCGGGGGGTAAATGGCAATGGGGTTACCTAGTAACACAATGCATAGAACAACATTAGGGACCATTAGATTACCACTACAAGGCAATGGCAATGGGGGTAGTGTGACCGGACAATAAGTCAGTTGGATATTTCTCTCATGTGAACACGACTTTGTTTTAGGGTTTTGGAGTTTGTTTTGAGTGGCCATCGACTTTCTTTGTGCAAACAGTGGATTTTATGTTATCACTGTTTGTTAGTGGTTATAATGGTTGTTTCAAGGAGACTTGTGAGTTTGGGGTAGGAATCGTTGTTTGTTTGTGTATTATGTGAAATAGGTTGACAACAACCAATGGGTGGCCAAGGACACTACAAACATTGAATGGGTAGGGAGAATAGGATGGTGCATGATAACATAAGAAGAGGAATTTGAGGGCAAATGGAGGCAGGTTTTGTTGATTTTGTTGTTAAAATGTAGAAGTGGGAGCTTGTTGAAATTGGTAGTTGTTGTTTTGATTTCCACAGCGCAAGTGACTACACCATGGTAGGTTTTGTGTTCTTATTAGTGTTAAACTCTATAAGGGGTCAATGCTGAAGGCTAATGATGCATAAAGGGAAGTCCAAGCTGTAGAAATGGGAGCATGTAGAAGGATACATTTGCATGGTATCTTGGTTGAACCTTTTTTCAAATCCAATTTGTAACGCATATGTCTGAGTGAGAATCAAAAACCTTAGTGGGGTATCCTTGGGTTGGGCAGAATGCAAGTGAAAGAGGAACAAAATGGGAAAATTAATAAAAATTTATCCATAGACCCTTTTTTACACAAAATTCTATCTTTCCTAAGTGGTTGCAAGCCAACTTGGTATACAATATTCATTTTTGGTTCATACTTAGAAATCAACATGTTTTTAAGATTAGGCCAAGTGTTCTTCTGCATTATCGCATATAATAGAATGATGGTTAACAACTCATATGGACCAACTAAACACTTAGAACTTTCACTTCAAGCCAGACCCCATTAGCTTATGCACTCACAATGTGTGGATTTGTTCTTGGCAACAAACTAAATGCTACCACTATAATAAGCTAGAAAAAACTAACATGTATGTGCCACTGGATATTCACATAGGAAAGGAACATTATGTTCTAATAGGACAGTAGCACCAAGGGGTATAACAATGTCTGATTGGCAGCCCCAAGGACATAAGCTACAGGAATTGTTTCACAAAATTTGTATGTCTACTGTGAGTAATTTGTTATCAAGAGATTTTCTTTCTACCCTTTTCTTTTGGTTACAATAGTATTTCACAAAACACATGTAATGAAAATAACAACTAACAACGCAAAAGAATAATAACAAGGGGGTTTATATGGTATTTAGGAACTAATAACACAATGAACCAACTACATTAGCAATATGATGAACCAAAAATAAGATTAGTAACACAATGATCTAACAACAAAAGGATCAACAATGCAAGGAACCAATAGTAAGACCAACAATGAAATGACCCAACAACAAAGCAAATAACACAATGAATCAATAGTAGTAGAAGTAAGGCGACAAATTCACAACAACATGATGCACCAACAACATGACAAACTAGCAACATGATGAACCAATAGCACAATGAACCAATAACAACAAAAACAATGTGATGAATCAACAACAATAAAAGCAACACTAAAAATAACATGACAAACTAACAACACTAGAAGCAATGCAATGAACTTGCAACACTAGTAACACAAATGACTAATGCAAAAAAACAAAACAAGGAATAACACAAAAGGCAACACAAATGAACAAAACAAGAAGTGACGTGAAGAGCAACCTAAAGGATCAACGCAAATAACAACATAAGGAAAAACATAAAACTCGATTAAAAATGGCTAACCCAAAAAGGGTTTTTATACAATGGGTGTTGCCACTTACAAATTAACTTAGTTTACTTACTAACTTAAACCCTAAACTGACTTAATTTACTACCAACCTTAATCCAACTACTAACTAGAAAATCAATTTTCGATTTATCATAAATTTGATTCAATTTTCTAAAATGTTTTTTTAATGATACTTAGTTTTCATTGGGTATAGTTTTCACCCAAGTGAAAACCATCGGTCTAGTCCTTAAACCATTTATCACCTTTGGTGATATTAATCAATTCTCCTTATGAGAATTAGTTTGAGAACCAAAGGTCCCAATGAAAACTACCCAACACTAGTTTATCCTTGTTCATACACAAGTAATTTTTTTTACAAAAAGAAGAAGAAGTTATTGCCAATGTTTCATTTTATGTTTAATAGTCTTTCAAAAAGCCAAAAAAAAAAAAACAATTGCGTCCAATGTTGATTTTTTAAATTTTCAAATGCCTTATAAGGAATTTGACCTTGTTTAAAGAACAACTCTTCAAGGTTTGTATATTATCAAAGGGATATCTGATTTAAGAGGCTAGTCCTTTAGGAACGTAGGAAGGTTATGTTTCCAAATAACTAGTTTTGCAACAATGTAAACACCCATGTTTTTCCTACTATTATTAAAACCACCACATTCATTGTCATATTTGATGTCACAAGGAGGATTTCACACATGTTCTTTAGCAATTAATTAAATTAACAAAATAATGGAAACTTCTCATATCTCTATAGGTGTCTTGGAGGTTCATGAAACATTGAAAGCTTTCATGGCTTTACAATAAAGGACTTGTTTGCCCACTTTGATTGTGTCCCCAAAAATTTGCCCATGCTTGCTATTAACCTAGGCAGAAAATTGTGACAAATAATTTTGGAAAGAGTAATTTCATGCAACCAATGAGAAGGTGCAACATGTATTGATGAATGGTCTAGTTTTATGGTCTAATTGTTTTTCTTTTTGATGGGGCATGGGAGAGGCATTTTTTTTTCACTTTGTTCCCAATGTATTCTCATCAAATTTTCAAAATGTTCCCAAATGTGTTCCCCAAGATGTTCCCAATAACACCTTGGTTTTATCCCATATGGTTTGCCCACAATTCAACTCCAATGTATATAAAATGAAAAGGTGAAGTGAGGGGAACACATTTGTTTATATGTTGCAACTACTTTTATTGGGGGCATGCCCAATGTTCCAAAAAAATTGTTGATGGGCCAGTTGATATGGCCTTGTTAAAATTTTTAAAAGTTGTGAATGCACCCATGATCTAATTATTATGAATAACAATATGTTACCATCATCATAAGCTATGTGAAAGATGCAAGTGTCAAGTTAAAAATTGACACCTTGACATAGCTCTTACAATTGCCTTAAAAAATATCATGTTGCATGTGTCCCACTCATGTTGTTAGAATCATATGTTAATAGTTGTTGTGTCAAAATGTTGTCAATATGCTACAAATGATTTGAAAGTTATTTTTGTGGTGGAATGAAGGAGCTATCAATCAAAGATGTGCATGCATTTGTGAAATTTTTTTTACATAAACTAGAAAAAGTGGAAAGGGTAGGCAAAAATGGGCTAGAGCTTGTAAAGATGCACATTTTCACCTTTGGAACTTAAAGATTCATGTGAATACATAATCTACATCCGAAGTCATTTTTTTCAAAAAGATCTTGGAGTTCAAAAATGCCATCAATTAATGTCATTCATGATAAACATTTTTTTTGTGGAGAAAAATTCCTAGCCTAAAAACATAATTTATGGCCCCTAGAAAAAAACAAATTTTTTACTCCAATGATCATGTATTATGTGTTGAACCAGACTTGATGATATTGGTTGTTCTTTGATGTAATTATTATTACCATATCCATGTGTTGTATGATGAATCCTTGAACAAATGATCCTATGTAGGTATATGGCTACAAAATTGTTGGTAGTTTACGTGTTCATGTTTCTTCTATGCATTGAACTTCTATGAATTTTTTTCCCTCATTTGTTGATTTTTGTTGCTTGCATGTTGGGGATTTTGATTTCTTGAGCTACTAGATTTTAGCCCTTGCACAAAGCCTAAAGTGATGAACATGTTGAAGCCATTTCTATGTTGCATATTCATATACCATGGATTGCACATAACATGTTGGTCCTAATCAATGTTGAGTCATTTTCACTTTTTCATGAAAATTGTTGGTTTCGATTTTTGGGGTAGGTTTTGATAATTGCCCTAGTTTTCAAAAAAAATTTAAAAATCTCATTAGGTAGTCTTTAGGGTCAATGGTTCTCATAGAATTTTGAACTATTGGTTTTCACGAACGGTTTTCACAAATCATAGTTTATATATATATATAGGTTTTTTGTGTGTTTCTTTCCTTACAATTAACAATGTTGTTATGCAAAATTTTGCATTGTTGCACAATTTTAAAATAACCTACAACAAGCTCAAAGGGTTTAGTTTTTTTTTTTAAATTTTTTTTTAGAAACATCACCAAAAAAGTAGGGGAAAAAGGCACTATTTGCCACCTTTAGACAATGTGCTTCTAAAGGTAGGGTAAATTGGCCCATCATCGAACACTAACCTATCGCCAAACACTTTGCTAGATCTTTCTCAATTCTTCTCCATTTTGAATGACTTAAAATGTTATAAGAACACTTTTTCAACCTTTACAAATCATATTTGAAATGCAAAGCCAAAGGAGTAGCCAAAAATAAATAGTAAAGAAAATACATTTTTTCGAATTGCAAAATACATTTTTTTTCATTTAAATTTTTTTTGACCTTCCTACTTCATTAGTGCATAACTTTCTCATTTTTTGTTCAAATTGAACGATTTAAATTGCTCTAAAATTTCCATCTTAAGCTCTATAATAAATATCTAACTTTAAAGGTAACAAAATAATATTTAAGGATTTTTTTAAGGGGTTTGGAAGTAGGCTATGAATTATTCAATCAAATTGTTTTTTTGTAAAAATGACTCCCCTACTTGGGGGGCTGTAACTTTCTAGCATGTAGTCCATTTTTGCCAATTTTTAGTACAATAGATGCACAAAGAAGAGGGTTCCATCTACTTTTTGGACATCATAAACAATGGGGCCCACTTGTAAAAATGGCAATAAACCATACCTTAAATGTACTATGACTAACCTCTGAACCCTAATTAAGAAGTAGCAAGATTATTGAAAAAACTTAGCTTTCTAACAGTCTTGTAGTCCAACTTGGGTAAATCCTCATTTATTATTGCAATTGCCTCCATAAATGATCATTTTAGTTATTATTAATTTAATTTTGAACTTTTTATTTATTTATTATTTAAAAAATTTTACCATGAAAATCAAACCTTTTTCAAAATGATGACAATTGGTTTGGTTCTCAGTTTGGATGCTAATTGAGAACCTAGGTGGTTTTCACTGGGCAATTCTCATCTCTAGTGAAAACTTTTAATTTGGGTTTTCATGACGGTTTTCATTGTTAATTCTCACTGGCCAATTCTCATTGAGAATTGGATTGAAAATTGGCATCGGTTTTCAATCGATAGGTGAGAACTACCCAACATTGGTCCTTATGTTGGACCCTCATTTTAGAAACTTGCTTGACTAATCCAAGATTATGTAGGCCTTAATGTGGCCATGCAAATTGCAAAAAAATATGACCCTAAAGTTTTGATGTCATTGTTGTTAATAATCTACAACAATTTGACACCAACCCTTACCGATGTTGAAATTATTGACCTTATTTTGCTTAAAATGAACATCTTCAAATCTTTAATTCAATGGAGGAATCTACCACAAGGCTTCTTCAATTGATTTTTAGATGGACTATAATGCCAACATTAAAAGCTTTTGATCATTTCAATCCTCTTTGCAAATTTTACCTTTCTTGCACACCAAGTGATGGGCACTGTGGGTTCACATATTGAAACAAAGAGGATCTTTTAGTATGGCCCAAGGTTATCATAAATTTGAAGTGTTGTCGTTTTGGCATCAAGAATTCAAACAAGCTAATCCTAATAATGAAATGTTGGCCGAATACCCTAAATCATGTTGCATTGTTGGTTTAGGACTAAAATCAAGCGAGGAATTCTTGATATTGAAAACAATATTATGGTTGAAGAGAATGAAAAAATTGATTGCAAATTTTAGTTTGTTTGCAAAGGATGAAATATGGGGTTAAAAAGTGGAAAATACAAAGCAACTCTAATATAGACAATTGTAAAACTCAAAAAGAAGTAAATTAATTTCAGTTTTGGTTGTTTGTTGAAACTTGAAGTGATGTCTTTGCAATAGTTGATGCAATTTTGGACACAATTCAATGTTTGATGTCCTTTCTGCATTATCTTGCTCATTGGTTAAGCACTTATGTTGTTGAAAGAGCATATTTTGTGTACTTGGGGTTCATAATGAATTTACACCAAAAGGCCATGTACCTTCATGATGAAAATTGAAATGGGAGGAAAAAAAAAAACAACAATTCTAGATCTTTTAGAGCTTCACAAGAATGATTGATGTTCTCCTCTTTTATTTGTTAATGTGATGCAACTTCATCATCAAGGTGTGATTCTACTATTAATATTAGAACATTTTGCTATTTGTGATGTGTTTTGTATGTTTGTGTTGGGGTTTTCTTTTTGTGTTAATTTGATTGTGTGTTTTTTATGTTGTTTAAACATAAGTGTTGAAAGAACTACGAAATTAGAATGTTGAAAGAATTATTCTAGAATCAAAGCTTGGGATCTTTGTTATATTGTTTTTGTGCATTGTCTAAGAACATTGTGTCAATGTCTTTTTTTACATTGTCTTTGTGTTATAAGGTTCAATGTGTCAAGTGTTAAGAGTCCCTTTTTGTGAGTTGTTTGAAGATTGTACATGTAACAATATCTTTATTGTTAGTTCATCTTTTTTTTTTTTTTTTGGGCCACTCTCTAAATAGTCAAATAAGATTTAAGTGTTTTGAATGATGATGTGCTTTGAATATCAATGGCATGTAATTTTGTAGTTTGTTTTGAATCTGTTGTACAATTACATCTATTTGAGTGCAATGTTATTATTTGAGTGTTTATGCTTGTTTATGTTTTGAGTTTTGTGAAAGAAAGTTAGTCCCAATACAAGAGTGCACTTGCTCAACATTAAAACTACATTTGTCAGCATTTTATCTCAAGAAGGTGTATGTGTGTGCATTTGTGTGAATGCAACTCCAACTTATGATTTTTGACACCTCTTTTGATTTCTTGGTCATTGTGCATAGTAAAACCATTTTGCAATAGCTCATATGATTAGAATTTAGAATATTTTTTCAAAGTTGGGTAAGGCAATATTACACCCTTATTTGTCCCATCAACTTTAGCACAATTTTTGTAAAGACAATTTCACACCCATCTTTGAATGTGTTTTTGCATGAAAAACGATGACAAACAAACACCTCTAATTTTCACTTAATGTATAGATTGGGTCATTGTTAATCTTAAAATTTGAATGGTGGGTTTAACCCTAAAATGCTTGACACCATTTAGAGTTTAATTCACATTACAATTGATCAGACTGAAAATTTCTAGTGACTGTCCTCACTTACATCAGAATACTATTAACAAGGGGTGTGTCACACTGTGGTCTTGCCATTTACATTAAAATGTGTCTTAAGGCAAGAGAAGAAAATTTGATGGAAACTCAAATATTTCATGATGCAAAAAATATAATCTTCAAAAAAAAAAAAAAATCCTCTAAAAGAAACCAAAATCCTTCAAAATATTATAACTCTGTAACTAATCTCAAGTTTTGACACAAGCCAAAATATCATCTTTCAAAAATCCTCATGTAAAAATAGACCTATTATTACTTAGGGGCCAAAATCCATTCTTTCAATTTAAGAGATTGGACTGAGCTTGACAAAAGGTGAAGAATTTCTAAATAAAAAGCATCAAACCCACCATCTGAATATAAGAGTTATGTAGCATGACAAAAGGCAAAGAATTCCAAGTAAAAAGCACCCAAACCCACCATCTGAATACAAGAGATCTATTGAGCTAATACCAAACAGCAAAGAATTCCAATCAAAATGGCACCAAACCCACCATCTGAATATAAAAGATCTATCAAGCATGACAAAAGGTGAAGAATTTCCAAATTAAAAGCACCAAACCCACCATCAAAATACAAGAGATCTATCAAGCATGACAAAAGGTGAAGAATTTCCAAATAAAAAGCGCCAAACCCACCATCTGAACATAAGAGATAAATTGGGCATGACAAAGGGTGAAAAATTTCTGAGTAAAAAGCACCAACCCCCCCATCTGATATGTTGACAGCAAGCTGAGAACAAAGTGACTAGAAGACCTGAATCAAGGAAGAGCACAGCATAAGAAGAAGATCCATGATGAGATCAAATGGAGGCTGAAACCAAAAGAAGCTGGGCATAGATAAAAAGTCTGATCATGGCACACAAAATGTGAAAATTTATGTTACAATGTCTTTCAAATAGTATATTGTCAAAGGGTCCCTGACTAAATGTTTGTCATCTTTGCAGACAAACTCAAAATGCAATTTTGCAAACTCTCTTTGTTTTGTGTAGTAGGGTGGACCCGCCACCCCTGGCATTTCCAATCTATTTGGTGAAAAACTAGTAGTTCCTGCAGAGGCGTCACTAAGTCATGGAGTTCCTCCTCAGTCCGGGCTTCCCTGCTAATTTTGATTTGATCATCACTTGTCTTGAAAAATTCTGCACAACTTTCAGAAGATCATCTCTTGCACTGCACACAGCAACACGCTATCTAACCCTAGGGAGGTTGCAACCCAAAATTTCTAATCCCAACTTTTCTTCTGTGTCATAATCAAGTCCACCAATTAAGAAGATGGGTTGTGTATCGATCATCTTAACTAAACAACAAATACACCCAAATCAAACTCCCAGTGTATCATGAAGCACACAAATTCACAGCTTCTTCGTCTTCTTCTTCTTCTTCTGCCCACTGCAAGCATCCCTGGCTCCTTGAAGTTCAACCCTAAACTCACCTCACGTTACTGAAATCAGTCAGTCTCTGCTTCATGCTCCCTTTAACCGCACTAATCAAAGCATCAATAGCAGGAAGCAAGAATACTTGGGGGAGCAGGCGGTGCCATTCAACATCAAAAACCCCACCCAAAAAATTTCCTATGATGATGACAACAGATGATGTGCCACCAATATCCAATTTCCTGGTGGTGATTATGCGTCACCAAGATCCAATTTCCCAATGACGATGGATGCACCACCATTCTCCAATTTCCTGATGATGATGACAGATGTGCCACCAATTTGCCATGATCAATGAGGGTTTCCAGAAGTTTGCGGCTAAGAAGTTGGACTGATTGTGAGTGAGCGAGCAAGGGTTGTTCTTCTTTGAATGGTCCTAAGAAGTCCTGTCTGTGAGTGTTCTTTGTACTTTGTCTTCACACAGACATGGAAAAAATGTTGGGTCTGTTGGGGGATGAGTGAGCAGCAAAATCCATCATGGCCCATGATAAGCAAAGCTGTTCCGGAAAGGTGTAGATGAAGAAGAAGGTGGAGGAGGAGGAGGAGGAGGAAGCCCCATCAGGGGCAAATCTGTGAGAGAAAATGACCTAGATGGTGTGGTTCTGGTCATGTGACCCCCAATTCTAGAGGAGCCTTGAGCTGCTGCTGGAAGATCAGCATGGACATAATCCTTCTCTTCTTCGTCGTCTTCATCTTCTTGCTCTTCTTCTGCTGCTGCTTCTCTGAGACTTCCAAGCTTTAAGGCAATTGTAAGAGTATTTGTGCTTCTGTTGCTGGCAGGTTTCTTTGAGAAGCTGGCAACAGATGTGCGAGAAAGGGGAGGATAGGACCTGTGACGATCTAGAGAAGTTTGAGAAGCATTCACTAGAGGACCCATCATCCTTCTTCGCTTTGCATATGGATTATTGGGTTTTGCTAGATCTGAAACTGACGAAACATCCGCCAGTGATGAAAATGATCGTGACTTGCCACCAAAGAACTTTGAGAGCCCAGGTCTCCTGCACCACAATTCCACAAATCCCACAGTTCTAAACCACAACTTGATAGCCGGTATTCCAGAATTCTTGACACAAACACTAGAACTTGATGATGGTAATTTGAGAAATTCTTGACAGAAACACCAGACCTTGATGGGTATTCAAGAATTCTTCACAGAAACACTAGAACTTCATGATAGGTATTTGAGAATTCTTGCCAAAAACACTAGAACTTGATGGGTGTTCGAGAGATTCTTGACAGAAACCCTAGAACTTGATGGGTATTCGAGAAATTCTTGACATAAACACTAGTAGAATTTGATGGGTATTGGAGAATTCTCAACAGAAACACTAGAACTTGATGGGTATTCAAGAAATTCTTGACAGCAACAATAGAACTTGATGGTTGGTATTCCAGAATTCTAAACAGAAACACTAGAACTTGATGATGGGCATTCAAGAATTCTCAAAAAAGAACACTAGAAGTTGATGGGTATTTGAGAATTCTTGACAGAAACAAGTCTAGAACTTGATGAGGACAAATATCCAACACACACAACACACAAAACACACTGGATTCACAATCAACAGCTGGTTAGGTGCAACATACTTGATAGGTAGTGAGCTTTCCAGAGCGCTCATCTGATGCAGTGGTCCCCGATAAGCCGACTGCGCCTCCTGCATACTGTCTCCAGAAGCTGCACCAATCTCCTGATCATCAGAGGAGCAAGAACTCTGCTCCCTCCCATTACAGATTGAGGAAGACGATGATGATGGTGAGGCAACAAAGGATGCGGCCGCCACCATCTCGTTCTTCTTCACAAGAACGGCACATTGCTGCTGATCATGACCACCACTCCGCTTGAGATCCGAGGTCGCCGCCACAAGAGTTGGTCTCATGCAGGTGCTCCTCATCTCGGTAGCCTTGGTCACATGAGCTGCAGCTTCCTTAGTCTTCGTCATCAAGCTTAGTCCCCATCTCTGTTGCAGCTGATCCTCTGCAGCTGCTGCTCTTGTTTCTTGATGATCTGGTACAAGCGAAAGTGTAGTGGAGCTCACAGTGGCAGCTGCCATGCTCTGCTTGCTCATGCTGGAGAAGGACGAGAGATTGCACGCGGGCAGCAGCTCATGGGCTTGTTGATGCTGCTGCTGCTGCTGTTGCGAGGCTCCTCCTCCTCCTGTGATCTTGTTGCGGCCAACACTAGGGGCACCGGCGGCTCTAAGCTCCCACCTTTGGTAAGCCACGGACATACTGATCACTAGTGCTGATCGAGGTTTCTTCTGCAGAGGAGGAGGATAAGGCACTGGCTGGGTACTGCTGCTGCCTGCTACGTTACCTGCTGCTGGTGCTGCTGCAATTTTTGAATCTGGCGGCTTTTGAGCTTCTGCTTTCTCTGCCGAGGGTGGATATGCTGGCACAACTTCTGGTCAAAGTCGAAGCTGGGGGTAGCAAAGATACTCGTCATCGACCACCACATCTTTGCAGCTTCATATCCATACGGGATCCTAGTCCTCCTCCTGCTGCTGCTGCTACTACTGCTGTCAAAGAATCTGCTCCTCCTCCTCTCTACAAAGAATCTCCTCGTTCCACATGATCTTGTGATTGGCATATGCACGTCCAACCCAAGCAAGCCCAAGCACAGCACTAGGTACTATACCTCCGCCTTCTCTCTCTCTCTGTGCGGCGTCTCCTCACGACACAACCATTGCTAAGAAAGTGGTCTTCCCGTGCGAACCCTAGGGGAACACGGGCCCAAGCAGCTGAGGAGCAACAAGGAAGTGGAAACTCAAGCACCTTCTCAAGTGCAGTAGGCTCTAACATCAGTACAGACTTTCGTCTTCTTCTTCTTCTTCTTCTTCTGCTTCACACGAGTCCTGCACACAAGACTTCTTCTTCCTCCTCCTCTTCTTCTTCAAAATCTGCTGGCTGCTGCAAAAGAGGTTGATACACAACAAAAACAACAAAGAAGAATCCACAATCCCAATCAGGATTTCTTTTTAAAGATGTTAAAAAGAAGATGAGGATGCGGATGCGGATCAGGCGTCACCAACTACTGCGCACCACGCTCGCTCGATTCCCCAACCCCCCCATCGCCACGGCCATGCCGGAGCTCCAGCTCCTGCACACAACCCTCTTCTCCTCCACCCACCTACCCACCCATCCAACTACCTACCTATCTACCTATCTACCTACCTACTTACATACCTGTATATCTACCTATCTACCTACCTACCTACTTACATACCTACCCACCCACGCCTCTTACCCAACCATCTAACCAGTTCCCTATGACCTACCTACTTACCCATTCACTCCCTTACCTACCCACCCACCTATCGACTTACGTACATACCTACCCACTCACCTATCTACCTACTTATAAATCTGCCCATTCAACCACTTACCTATCCACCTACCCACTCACCGACCTACAGACCTGGCTATTTCTACTCGCCTGTCTTTCCTTCGGGTCAACCGGCTGTGTGTAACACCGAAGTCTTGACCGGGTCCGCATGGAGTGAAGCAGGCGCCCGGTGTTTTGCCGGGTCTCTTCGTAGATCTTTTATCCCCCGCCCCCCATACTACCAAACCGCGTTCCCGAAGCTGTACCCGAGCCGGCCCGCACCGGACCGGACCCGGACCGGGCCCGTGATTTGGTGTTCTAGATAAGTATCAAGTTGGTATGGCTTTCTTCATATACAGTCGTTTATCTATTTTTATTTAATATATTTTAAATTATTATTTTCACTTATTGTGTAAATAGTGCTAATGAATATAATACCGTCCGTATATGTATAAATTATTATATAAATGATTATTTTCACTTATTATGTCCACATTGGTATTGAGTATAATACCGTCCCCGTATATGGTAATTTTACTAGGGTGTATCCTCTTCCCGTTTTACTTTTTTCTTTTACTTTTTTTTAATCTGTTTGCGTAGTAAGTTTCTACCGTCATCGAGTGCCGGGTGGCACCCCTAACCTTATCCGCTTTGCTGGCGCTGTTGGGAACACTGGATGGGAAACGATTTGGGAACATTTATGGGAACGTGAATATAGCATTTTAGCTACCAACGAGATTCTTTTCTTTTTCTTTTTTTTTTTTCTTTTCTGGGGTTTT
>Ga0116227_10003970_pt1 | contig 32408 bp, 23 predicted proteins | sample S1TSphgellanicum_FD_89693 | JGI IMG/M metagenome (GOLD analysis project Ga0116227, IMG submission 89693) | Host-associated microbial communities from peat moss isolated from Minnesota, USA - S1T2_Fb - Sphagnum magellanicum MG | ecosystem: Host-associated > Plants > Peat moss > Unclassified... | reverse complement strand
TCTTGTGACAAGAACCTTGGAGAGTTCTTGATGTTGTGTTTTGTGTTGTGAGCATTATGTTGTAGTTTCCTTTCAATAAAGATTTATGTTTGCACTTGAGTAGATCTCCTATTTGTTAACATTATATATATATAAAGAAAGATGGACATGGGTGGATGCATTATAAGCATCAATATAGTTATAAGTGCATTAATTGTATGAATACATAAACATAAGTATACATAAATAACTAGATATAACATGGTTTTTATTAAAATATTATATTAAATTTAATTCAATGTGTTAGATTATAAATGTAATATGTTCAAATATAAATATATACATACAATATATAAACATGATGAATGATATATTTCATGAATGAATTATTGTTTATATGATTGTATGGGTTGGGAAATTTATAATATATAATTTATAATATTGAATTTTGCAACATATTTTGGTAATTTAAATGCAAAATGTATATAGGTTTGTGGTCTATCCAATAAGCTTTTGTTGATCCAAAGTGACATTGTTGTGTTAAAGCATTAGTCCATACCCTAGTACTTGAGGCAACTTTGGCATAAATTGAATTATTTTCAACTGTACCAAAATTTTCAAAAACACATTCAAGCTACGAGCTAGTTTTGAACGAAAGATTTGCTTGACCAAATCAATTATTTTACATCCATATGAACATTAACATAGTGAAATAACTTCAAAATACTAATGAATTCCATTACATATATTACATATATTACACATATGCTGAAATTTTCAAAATTAAAAAGGTAACTACCGAAACATAAATTTTAGATCAAATTAATTATTCGACAGAAGATTACTGAAATTGCCCATGTACTATAATATATGAACTAATTGTGTATTATAAATAATGGTTGCTTTAAATATAGAAATTATAAAATTACATTTGTTCATGAAATTTGGTAATGACGCGCTCCCAAGTCATGGGGTGAAACTCACTTGAGGGTTTCACAAAGTCAAGTTGCGGAAATTGTGACTTAGTAGCACGCTCTCGGCTTCCAACTCTAAAAAGGGGTAGAGGGTCGAGTTGAGAGCCCAGGGATTAGACTAGGGAGAGGGACTAGTTTAGCTCGTGTGAATCTACATCCAAAAACCAACCACAAGAGGTTAGTTTAGCATTCGGAACACCCTTGGGTGTTGGGACTTGCCACGGGCAATTGGACACACAAGACTCACCACGGCCCGGACTTGGGAGTAAGCCACCACCTTACTCCCTATAGTATTCTCTGCGGCTGGTCGCCGAGGCTACATCCAAATAACACATTTTGTTGGAACTCCCGAAATGGAGTCCCGAAACTGTCCCGGCTGGACTCCCGGAACTTTGAACGACCATAACTCCCGACTGTGGAGTCCGATCGCGATGAGGTCTAAACCAAAGTTGTAACCCTCGTCGAGATCTTTTCAACGCCATGTTGCACTCTCAATTTGGACGTTGGGAAGAGGTCGATTTCCGGCTTTTAGTGGTCAGGAGTCAAACTGTCAGTTTGACTCCCGACCCTTCTTTTGCCCATAACTTCGGCTACAGATGTCCGAATGGCCAATGCAAGGCCATTTTCGATATTTAAGTTTCAAGACCTTTTCAATGACACCAATGACACCAATGACACCTCAATGCGAGGTGTTTTGGGCCTTGCTGTCGAGCTCTGAACATTCGGGAGTCCCAGAGGACTCCAAATCTCCAACTTTTCCAAGTGTTGGGCTTCACCCCCACACTTGGCCAAAGTGGGGTTGCGACATGTAATATAGTTGATTGGGATATTTTTGTTGACATGTATCTATTAAAATCTCCAATTATTATAGGTGAAAAATTTATTGGTATTTTTTTTAGTATTGTTTCCAAAATACAAGTGAAATAAGATATTTGTGTTTTGGGTGGTTTGTAAATTATATGCATAGCCTCTTGTATATTTTTATTAAAAGTTGCAATAATAATTTTTGCACCTAAATTTGTTATTGAAATCATATATTAGAGTATCATTGTGTCATGTTCATTATACTAAGATAAAATATTAAATTTGTTGGACATTGCATTATGGATTTGTTTATACATAGAAATATTTTGTATTTTTGTTTCATTTAAACAAAGAATATGTGATGCAAAATAAGTTTGAGTCCATAAGAATATTTCAAAAATGCAAATGTAGTGAACGAATATTTAAAGATTGTATAAATATAAATTCTTTTGAATATAATCTTAAATGAGGAATGTTTAATTTGTATTATGTTGTTTTTCAATGAAACATTTCTTTTTCAACAATAGCATCTGCGTAAAAAAAATTACTTAACAATGGGCAAAGTAAATAAAGATGTTCTTTTGAATAAATACAAAATAATGGTATGTATGTGAGACCATGTTTTGTCACATTAGATGGATCAAATATTAAATGTTCAAGAGTTAACCTTTGTGCTTGATGTATGGTGTGACCCATAGTTCATTGAATAGAGAATTGAACTTTTGTAATAATATGAATAGGGTTGCTACCTATTTGTATTTCAACACTTTTTTGTTGTATGGGTGTCCAATTTTTATTTGATCCAAGGAATTTTTTGGGTTTCCAAATTTTGGGTTTTGAAAGTTTTCATATGAATGATTTTAAAAACATTTATGTATAATCTTCAAAAAACTCATATGCACCAATTATGAGGCCATACATGATGTTACAAAATTCCTTCCACATAATTTCACTAGCATATTTTTCTTTAGGAATAATTCAAAATGCGATTTAGTTGTTTGGCTTGGTATCATTGGTCATTTAAAATGAGAAGGACATGTGTTAGAATGATTGTCTTGTGCTAAGAATATAAATGTTTGACCATTTGTTTTTTCAAATATATATTTATTATGTTGAATTGTTTTAACATTTGTGTAAAACAGGTGTGGTTGAGTATTGTCTATTTGAGACAAATCTTATTAATAAATTCAATATGTTTAGAATTTTGTGATAATGTTCGTAATTTATTCAAATTAGTGACGAATTCAAGATCATTTTGTCGCATAAATTGTTTCAATTCATGTCATTTTACATCACAACACCAAAATGTGGCATTTACAACTACAAAATTAATTGTAATTGCCATTTGCGACTAGTTGCGACTACATGACTTTGTAGTCCGAATGACCATGTTGTAAATGCCACTAGTCGCTAAAATGGTCATAGTCATAACCACCATTGCAACTACACCTACAACTACAAAATATTATATATAACAAATATAATATATTTGTGTATATTTATAAAATCTTATATTATTATATTAATATTTAAATACATTTTCGAATATTGATTTTACAAAATAATTATTCATTTAATTTTTGATTATTTATATATTCTGTACATATGGTTTGTACACAAATTGTATAATTGTTTGTATACCCATATAAAACATTATTGTATTATATGTCATTATACATACCATTGGTTAATGTAATCAACATATGTCATTATCATACCAATGGTCAAAGTTGACTATAATCAATGTGGTCAAATTGGTCAATATGGTGCTAGTGGGAACAAGTTTTGATTCTTGGACCTCCTTGAATTGGTGCAAGGCCTTTGACATCAACCTACCACATCACATGTGACACAATGTTGTCACATAAAACTTTATCATGTTCCAATGTTTGAGTGTATAAAAATACAAAGCTTAAAATTTAATTTATTTTTTAGTACTTAATCAAATGAACATATGAATATGAATATAAACTTTGGAGCATAATCTACATATGTGGACCAACTAGAAATTCAAATAACAAATTTCGTACATAGAAAATCATTGTTGAATTAATTTTTTTTCACATATCTATTATGTTTCAATACATGATAAACTTTAATAAATATATGTATAATTTGAATATAAAAAATTGAATATTTTTAATTCATTTTGCAATTCTGGAATATGAATATAATATGATATTATTAATATATTATATGTATATATTATCTATCATATGTATATAATATACACGTATTATTATTTTTATATACTGAATATTTAATTTTATTATATCATTTAATTTAATAATCATATATTAATTCCACTATTATATTTATTTTCAGTATATTATTATTGAATTAATAGAATTGATTTCGAAAAAAATAATTACGAAATAGTTTTATTATATTTATTATAATCCAACCACTTAACACAACATTATAATTGTACTGGTTTTTCAATTTTTCAATATTTCATAATTTTAAATTGATTAAAATCTACATATTTAATACAATATATACACATACATATGCAATGTTATATGTATATAAATATTTACTGAAATATGTTTAAAATATATACATAATATACAACAAATATTTTGTAATAAAATTAAAATTTAAAAAATTAAAATTATATTTATTTAACCATGTTTCTCTAAAAGGTCATTTTATATATAAATTTAATATGTTGTAAATTTATGAATATAAAACCCATAGATAAATTTGGTAAAAATTTGTTAAATTTGTTTTAAATAGCATGAAATTGCTTGAATTATGTTATTTTTGTTATTAAAATAAAAGATTTAGATGAAACTTGGCTAGACTAAAGTTAAAGTTCATTAATTTTGTTTGTTTTTGGTTAAAGTAATATAAATGAAGCTAAATTAAGTTATTCTAGCTAAAATAGGATAAATTTTCTTATATTTTGATAAACTTGGCTAAACTTGGTTAAGCTTGGTTAAATGAAGATAATGTTTTCTAAACTCAATGATTTTGGCTAAATTTGGTTAAACCTAAAAAAATAAAAATAAAAATTGGTTATGTATTTGGCTAATTTTTAATAAATTAGACTAAACTTGGATAAATTAAAACATTTAGGTTAAACATCGATACTGAAGTTAAATTTGGTTAAAATTGGTTAAATCAAGTTAAATGAAATCATTTAGGCTAAACTTGAATTTTTTTGGCAAATAAGTTTTTAAAATATATTTTGTTGGAATTGAGACTAATTAGGCTAAATTTGGTTAAACTTGGAAAATTTTAAATGTTGTTAAAGTTGGTTACATTTGGCTAAATTAAACTAAATTAGCTTACATATGTTAAAATATGTTACATTAAGTTAAAATAAATTAATTTAAGTTAAACTAGGTTAAAATGTATTAAAATAATAATTATTTAAATTATATTAAATTAAGGTAAATTAAATTAAGTTAAAATTCTAATACAAATTTGACCATGTTGATATGTTTTTAAATTTTAAAAAAAAAACTTGTTGAAACAAGGTCAAGTAATTACTTTAATATGGTTACATTAGTTGTGTAATCATATTTGTAGCCATAATTACCTCTTGTTGTAATCATATTCATATGTGTAGTTGCAAATTCATAATTATGACTATAGTTGTCAAAATGACTATGACTCAAGTCCACTTACAACTACATGACTATTTTGGGCAATAGTTGCAACATGTCCTAATCATAGAAACCACATTTTGGTATAGTGCATTTTTGAACCAAAAAATTATCATTGAAACATTAAATCCATTAATTTTAGATTTGAAGATCCATGAATATCAAAATTGGATTAGCTTGATAAAAGTCACATGCCATTATAATATCAAGACCACCCATAAGTCATGTATGAAATTATTTTATAACATGTAATTTACGATCAATGAATGTTAACATTCTACTACCAATTATGGATATTTCATCTATTACAACTAATTGTAATTGACCATAAGATTTTATTTAAACATTTCATATGTCATCATTTTAGTGCTTTAAGTTCATTATATTTTTTGTTTAATGGGATTCCAAGTGCTAAATGTATTGTTGTGTCATTTATATTAGAATTTTTTTCTCGTATATGTTAATTTCATAACTTTAACCGGTTAACATTTATCATTTCTTTTATGTAATGTTGTAACATACTTTGAATAATGCACATTAATGTGAATGTTTTTCCTATCGTTGCACCTCTTGGTAAAAAGAGGGGTAAAAGTCTTGATGGGTTTTTTTTTTGTATAAAAGATCATCCACAATTATTTTCTATTCTTCATTTAGTTTTCTCATTTGTAAGAAAAATTGTTCATATGGAATGTGCCCATCATGTTTTCAAATGCATTATGAATTGGTTTTCCATTTTTCATATATTTATTCTTAGTTATACCATGGTTTTCATTTGCTAAATCATATTTTTCAACATCATTAACATTAATAATGAAGGAATTTTTACATGGATTACTTGCATCAACAATTATTTCATCTTGAACAAGATTTTCCCATCCATCAATTTCATGCATTTTTGTATATTGTTTTAACTTTGATTGTAAATTATCCCATTCATCATCATATTTAATATTAATATTGAAATTTCATACAAATTTTTTCTTTAACTTTTCAATATTTTTTCGTTTAAGTATGCATCCTTCCAAAGAATATCAAGTTTTTCCAAATTATTTTTTAATTCACAAAAGGATTGAATAATAATAGTATTTTTCTATAGTGGTTTCTAGGATCTTTATGAACTTTAAAACAAACCCAACACATAATTTTGCTTTGTTTATAATTAAAACAAACCCAACATATAACTTTGCCTTGTTTATAATGTTTGCATTTTTTGGTATCATAATTCATTACGAATTCAGCAAAGCACAAAAATTCTAATGCAACAATTTGTTTTTTATATTTTTCAATTAGAGATTGACAATGAATATTTGTTGAAGTTGGTGGTAAATTTTATAATATATTTCATGGTGACAACACAAAAGTTTTATTAGATTCTTCACATGTATTAATAAATTGAAATGGTCTCGTTGAATGACAAAATGGGACCATTAATGACATATGTATTACTTATTTGAATAGGAATTTATTTTGCATTCAAAAATGCATTTCCTATTTTTTTCGTTCAAATGGTTCAATTTGTTCAAATTTGCGTTCGTCTAATATATATTGCATTTCACGTGTAATCGATTAATCTATTTTCTAAGTAAAAAATGTAATAAACAAAATCAGCATATGGATCTATAATAAATTGTACATCTATATTTGTTTCCCAAGAAGGTCATGCATGTATGTTAAATACATTTGTGCATATGTCACATGGTTTACATTAAAAATTTAATGTTAGTTTACAGAATGTACAATGTAATGCAAGTAAATAAATGGTTTCATCTATTTGTAATTTTACAAAGAATTCATTAAACAAAATTTGTAAACCTAACCCCATGTCAACAAGCTTGTTAAAAATTTAAATTGTTATATCTAATACAAGTTTGAAGTATGTTCTCCTTCATTCAAAGGTAACAATATTTTTGTATATCTCATTGGCAATTTCAAATATTAAAAATGACAAATTTGTTCTCATTTCTTTTTACATGTTTGTTTATGTTGGTGTATTTGTGCATTACAAATTTCCTTTTGAAGAATGGTTTGATCGGTTGTCAAATATTTATCAACAAAAATTTCGACCTTGTTATTTGATGAAATACCAAATTGAAGAACATTCTTTACCCATAATAAACCATGGTCATGAATTGGTCTTCTAGATTAAAATTTTGTGATGAAACAATAATCCACAACTTGACCAAAACAAATATTTATATTTCTAAGTAATTTGCAAAAATGTTCATCCTCTGTTCATAATATCATACACATATAATAGGTTCACTTCTAACAAGATCTCTATTGTTCAATGAATAATCAAAATTGATTTTTCCATTTTGATTAAATTGTTTAATATGCAAATCCTTTAGTGTTTTTATAAGTATAGGCCAATTGTTTACACCCATGGTGAATGTCACGAAAAATCTTGAAGGTCCAAATTGTCTAATAATTGCAAAAGCATCTTTTTGAAAATGATTTAAATAATTTGGAGATTTTTTTGTTGGTTTAATTTACGATAACCTAAATTAGATTTTAATATTCTGTTTAAATTTACATTAGTTAACACATCATTAGTTGTCAAAATATGATTTGACAACTTTTTTTGTTTCAAATTTGAATCCATGCACAAATTTTTAAAAAATGAATTAATATTGTTTTGAAAAAATATGTTTGTTTAATGATATGCAAATTTTTTATGAACACTTGTTAATTCAGCTTGAATTATCTTTTAATATGAATATTGAAAAGTTGGTTTTGCATGTCCAAAAAAAATGTTAGAAAATTATATTCTTTTGAATGTTTTATCACAAAATATTCCGAAAGGTCAAAAACCTTTTCTAAGGGTAAGCATTAATGATATTGAATTATCATCCACTGTTTGTTCAAGTTTTAATATGTTTTGGACTAAAGTGTTTCCAAGACTATCTTTAATGATTTTTTCAAATGTGTTTAAATTATTAATATCAAAGTCTTGTTTTTATAATTCATTTCATTAGCCACATTTGTAAGTTATGTTAAACCTTGCCAATTTGGTTTAATCAAAACTTTTGCATCTATGTATAATGGAATTTTATAAATTTGTTGAAATGTTTTATAACTACATTTGGATGAACATAACTTGACATATGTATTGACTTATATTGTAATTTTCTTTTAAAAAAAATTAGAAATGGAATAATCATCATATATGGCATTTGTGATGATACACTTGGTATGAAATTTTAATTTTTTGATACATTCACAATGCTACCGTGCATTACATATTGCCCATATCTTTGTAATTAGAAAATTTGTGCAAAAGCAAGGTGAAGTGCAATTAAACGTTCTTTTATTTTGTTCAACATCAAACAAATTCCATATTTTGTTTGTTATTTACAATGTAATTGCATAACATTAAATTTAATGGTTTCTTAAAGTCAATTTTTAATGACAAGGCTTACACATCAACACATGATCATTAGATATTATATTTTTTAGAGGATTTAAGAACTATTCAATATATGAATGTGATGCATAACAAATTTGATGTGCAAAATATAATCTTTAGCAACAATAGCACACATGTTTTGGAATATCTTCAACATCTTTTTTATATTTCGTAATATATTTGTTATTAAGTTTTGTTTGGTCAACAATTGATGTTGAATTCTTTTCCATTGAAATATTTGGTTTGCATTCTTGTGTTTGAACATCATTAATAATGTCATCATTAAAAATTTCATTGTTCATCAATGGTTGATTGATATTACTTTCAACATTGTTTGATGCATGTTGTAATTGATTATTTAATTTTTTAATTTATATCATTTTATGTAAATTGTTCATCAACATTATTTACATTTAAAAAAAAAAATATTGTAGTATATATATTTTTCATTCAGTAAAAGCACCACAAACTTTGGATCTCAATTAGACCATATATGGGCAAATGTCCCTAGAAATGAATGTAAATATGGTGTAACAAAAGCATATTGGTTAGATTTTCACAAATTGATTTATTTTGCATTCAAATTACCAAACACACTTCCAATGTATAACAAAAAACCATTAATGTCTCCATTTATTTAAAATGTAACATTTGTGATTACATGCATGTGAATGTTGCATTTTCCACTGAATTAATTATTCCCAAAATGTTGGCACCTTGTGGCTTGAATTTGTATTTTTATATTGTTTTTATGGACCATGTGCAAAAAAAAATCTTAAATACCAATAACAAGACAAATAAAAATTTGGATGATTTTTAATCCATAAATACACTCACCAAACACCATAACAAAACACCTTTCATAAAAAACCTAAACCCAAAATGTGACAAAAACAAATATAAAAGTTGCCAAATTCTCAACCTTAAGAAATGAAAATGTGATTAAAAATAAAAATCTTTCCATCTAAATAAATCCATTCAATATTGCTGTTTGTTTCAAACATTGAAATACCTTCTGCACATTGCTAAAAATTGTCTACATGATTAAAGTTTGAAAAACTTAAATTTTTTAAAACAATATGATTATTTGTAATGTTATATTCATTTGTATGATTAAATAAAAGACAATGAAACTATAATTTCAATTTCTAAATATCCACAATGAATTCTAAGAGAGTACTAAATTTTTATTTCTTAATACAAATGTGAAAAAAAAATTTCATGATTTTTCATAAAGCCAACAAACTTTCATCCAATATAACTTGAGTTCATAGTAGAACGTTAAATGTACTAACTAATTTTCAGGACAGAGCCTCAGGTGGCAGAGCCGCTTGTTTAGTCCTCCTAGTGCTCAAATGAATTATGACTAAAGGGTTAGAAAAGAGGGAAAAAATGAAACCACTGCAGGCAGGAGGATGGACCAAAAAAAGCTTACATCTATTAGAACCTACAGGACATCTTTTAAAAAAAAGGGCCTAGACACCTGCACACTAGGTATCCTAACATATTTGTTAGGTCACATCAATTTTTTCCTAAGGCTGCCTAACCTTTTTCATAAGCAACCTAGGCTTTTGCAACCTTGGGACATGTTGTGCAAAGCAGGACTATTTTTGTATTCTGTACATACCACTAAGGCATCACCCCTGGGGTCAACCAGCACCTAGTTTGAAATCCTGCACCTATTATTGAATATGGTAATGTGCATGTGCATGGAGTCAAGTTTTGATTGTAAAAATCTGGTGTCATGCATGTTTTGCTTTTGGAAAGGCGAATGGCCCCAGATTTTCTCCATTGTCTTGGAGTTGTGCAGTGTGCAATGAGTTTGCATTCAGATACAGTTACCAAGTAAAAGGGCTGCCTGACTACATGGGCATTGGCTATTAATCGTATGTTGGTCGAATGCTGCTGTATGTTGTCTGTTAGGATTATGCATCTAATGTTGATGCGCTTCTGTAATTCAAGATTCATATGTTGTCTGTCTTCATACCAGAACGAGGCACATATACTTTTAATACCACTTTTCAAATGGCAAATATTAGATCCATATTTATACTTAAAACTAAATATCATCTTCATACTTAAACATATTTTGCAACTGAATGCCAGGACCAGAGTGGTTCCTTCTCTTCCCTCATTTCAAAGGTGACATAGCAAGACCAACTTCGTATGTCAAAATCCGCATACCAGTGTATGACTGGAGAAAACCTAAAAACTGTAACCCCTAAAAGACCCATGATTGAGCTCTCATTGGTACTTTAACTCTTGCACTGCAGCTTAACAAGCTCACGTCCTAGTTGTATAAACCAAGAACAAAAGAGAATGCTCACTGAGGATTATGATGGTAACAACTTATATATTTGAGAAGAAGGCTTTGTTTTTTCTTTTGCATTTGAAAGCCCCTCCTTGCATGGACAATTCATTTGTTGGGCCTCCACTAATTTTTTGGGCTTGTGCCCCAAGGATACCACCCTCAAGCCTATGATCCTCAAATTATGGGAGGCCTTGGGTAGTGGGCCTTCCCCTACAGTAAAAAATTGGTAGAATTTAAAAAAATGTATATGAAGGGTGCCGTACCCTGACTAATGTATATCTGGAATAGAGGAGGCATCCTATGCCTCAAAATCCTTCTGGGGAAGGTTTCTCTTCTCCTTCCCAAACAAAATTCTGCCAGATCCTTATGCTGGACAAGAATCTTGAATGGGCAGTTCAGGGAATTCTGGTCCAGCTCTTGGCTCCCAATCATTTGCCAGACCTTCATTCCCGGAAAGGCCCTGTTCTCTGTCCTAAAAACCTTTGTGATTTTCACTAGCATAGTTGAAGGCAAAATTTGACAAAATCTACAAGTTTTGCTTTTCAAAATGCTTGCATTAGTTTTTCTAACTCTATTATCATGATATCTGATGGATACCCATCTGGTACCCACCAGTATCATGATAAACAATATTAAGAAATCGTCAATTCTTAGGCTGGAATACCCTTGCACCTCAGCCTTCCCAAAATAACAGGCCTCCCACTCAATGCCTGAAAAAACACACCACACACCAAAGCAGGATATCCAAAAGTACACAATTTATATTTTCTATGGTGGGTGGTCGAAAGACAGTCATTCCTATTTTTCCATCAAAAATTAATGCAAAACATTTTCAAACATGTTCCCTTCATCATCATCATTGATTGGTTGGACATTTGGTTTTGGTTGTTTCGGTTTTTTCTCATTTTTTTTCTTTCATAAAGTATTGGCACTTTTATTTTCTTTGTATTTTTAGATCTTTTTTCAGTCTGAATTTGCCATGTTTGACTTTTAATTATTTATTTCAGACTTATGTGAAATTTACCTCCGTTTTGTTGGATCTTTTGAAATTCCAAAGACCCAATACAGCCTGTACTGGACCTTCCAAATTTCGAGAGATCCAATTTTATGATTAATCGCTTCAAAAAACAAGAAAAAATACCATTACTTTAAACATGGAAAGGTCCTGCTCTGGGGCCTTCCATATTTTCGATACCAGCCTGGGGGATCTCAAATCTGAAAAGCCCCCATAATGGTACCTTCTCTTATACATAACCCTACGGGCCCTTCTAGCACCCTGCTGTTTGCGGGCTTCTTTGTAAAATCTATTGCTCCCACTCCCTCCCTCAAAACCCTAGAAATCCTTTGTCGGCCTGCGGTCATCTTTGTAGTCATCGTGGGACCCTCCTCGACTTCTCCCTCGAGTATTCCCTTCCTTTTGCCTCATAACCTCTTTCGTAGTTAGTGTTTACTTCCTCTAGGACGAGCAGCAACTCTTGTTTTGTTCGGTAGTTTCAAGTTACTCGCGATCTGAAGCGGCCTTCGGAGAGTATTGAACGCATTTAGAGTTGACGCTTCCTTGATGATCATCGGTCTGGGATTTGTAATCTCGAAAACATTCTGCTACTTGAGGCAGTTACTTCTTCAGAACGTTCAATTTCTCTGCAAATAATGCCTTCCATTGTTCAGGCGTTTCACATTTTTCTTTCCTTTACCTGACGATCCCTTCAAAACCGGGATCGATCAATAGGCTGTGTGTTGTCTAGCTCAGAGTTGTAGAAACGCAATTGTCAGAAGGTTTTGGAACGGGATTTTAAGTGGACTTGGATGGGATCTCTCCATGTTCTCTCCCAGGTACCTGTCCTCCCTCCCTTTTGCTTCGATCTCCTATCCCCGTTGTGAAAATATATCTTTGACATGCTCTCAGTTGGAAATCCTGTTGTCTTTCGAATACTATTATTTTCGGATTTGAGTCTCTCATAGAAAAACTGCGTATCATTTGCCTGGAAATTGCCCGAAGAAAGTCTGAAGGAATAGCGGAGAGCGATATGGCAGATGGATGATGTTGTCCAATCGAGGCAACGCTGCCATAAGGGGGTGACCAGGTCAGGAATGGCTGCAGAAGGTGTTAAACTTGGGAGGAAGCAATACCATCAACATGATGAAACACTAAAACCTGTTGACTAAACACCAAAATTTGCTCGTGTTTGCAGAATTGCATCCTTCTTGTTTTTCCAGACAAATGCGTTCAGTAACATAGGAGTGCTCAGTGCAGGGATTGATTGTACAGATGGATTTGTCATCATCAAAAGCGGTGGAATTGAGGTTGGTGAAGTCTCCCATCATTCTTCCAAGCAGCCGCGCTTCAAGCATTTCAAGACATGTAAGCTTGTACCGACTAAGGCTCTGTCTGCTATGACCTAATTATGCTCTTGTTTTCTCCGTTGAATGATGACTTATCTGATTGGCCAGCTCCACCTCACTAATGCATGCCTTTGGAACACAGGGTCAACTTTTGGGAAAACTTTCCTTTCCTGCGGATCTAACCCCAGAAAGTTTTGTTGTGAAGGTTTGGGGACCTTTGGGCTTTCTGGCACAAATTTTATTCCAAGCTGCATGAACTTTTGAGCTTTTAGTGGAGGAATTCGTCCCAGTCAGGATTAATGAGTTGTGAAGTTTTTGGGATCTCATAACATTGAACTTGGGGTCCTTTTGATTCCCAGTGAGAAAGACTGCACATGTATGTCTCTGAGTGGTGTTATGCCATGTAGAGATTTGATTGCTTTTTGTCTGAGATTTGCTGATGTGTGATGGGAGTCTTGGCCTGTGGGAGTTAAAGTCGTGTCTGATTAGTGCACAGGGAAGAGGATTTCAGGCACTGGGCAGCCAAGGGGAGTCTGCAATAAGCATCTCACGAGGGACATCGAGGCAGTTTAATGTAGAACAGGGGCCTAGCAGTAATGATAGCCTTTTGGAGACAAGTGTTGTGAACTCCAATAACGACCTGGTGGATTTCTCTGATGCCTTGCAAAGTATGAGTTAATTTTCTGGGTGACATTCTCATGGCTACTTGTTCAATGTGTATTACTCTTTTTAATATTTGATATGGGGATGTTTGATATTTGAATGTTAGATTTCACCCTTCTGAAAAACAAGAAGTTGCAGCAATATTTCCTTTGCAAAGCATTTGATTAACTCTGGGATCTGGAATAATCCTCAACGCAAAATGACATAAATTTCTGGGTTTACACTCTTCAGTTTCTGTTGTTATCAAAGTCATGAAGCAACCCCTGCAGAGAGACACATAACTGATTTTAGTAAGAAAAAACATTGTTCTGTTTTGAACTTCATTGCTAGATGAAGTGTTGTCTGAGTCAGCTTCCAGATTCTTGTTTGGGACATGACTATAGAAGCTGCAGATCTACTTTTGTATCCAAACTGTGTCAAACATTGACCATATTTTAGAGTTATTACCTGCTGCTGGGAAAAGAGAACTGAATGCTCTGCTCCAGTCACAGCATTAAACAGTGGAATTTTGTGCACGTACTTTGGCTATTTTGATCTACTGCAATCATGTGAAATGGTATGGCTTTTGTCTGGGTATTGCAGATCAGGTAGGGTCCTGACCACGAGTAGTGTTCCTAGTCGATCTGTTCTTATTCAAGACGTTGACATGATTGTGGCAGTGGTGGAAAAATCTTTAAAGGAGGTTGCAGAGATCAAAGCTCAAGCCCTAGCTGAAGCTGCAGAATGGAAGCGGAAGTATGAAATGGAGCACTTACGGTGCCTCCATCTAGAAAACTGTGCTCTTGGTTTGTGGATCTTTCCTTCGAAGGGTTGATTTGTCAATAGAATGTCTGTATTCTGTTTATCAGAAATCCTGGCTTAAACCGCTTCCCACTTACATGTTTTTGTGGAACTTTGGGCTCAGTGTTTAGAGGATTGGGACCTCAACAATGATTGAAGGCTGGGCAACCCAAAGAATGTACAAAAGAACTGTTGTATTAATGAACCAGTTGGTTATCAATGCCATAGGGTATAATTGGTCTGATTGATCTATTACATGAAGCTCAATGAAGATTATGTTGTTTCAACTATTACCAAAGTGATTACATTTAAGCTCACATGGTTTTTTTTGGTGGAAAGTTTTCACCAATAGGTGATCCTGATGTGAAGAAGATGGGACAATCCGCCACCTTCTTACTGGTGTTTTTGTCAAATTTCTCAGGTGCAAACTCTTCAAGCTCACAGAAGCTGCCAGAGATTAAGAATATGGCCAATGAGGTACTTGAATTGAGTGCTGCAGATGTCACAACAACTGGGCAGCAATCATCTCAAAGTAACAACAAACAATTTAATCGCAGCCATTCATCTTCCCTTGAGAACCCTGGCACATTGCCCAAAACAAAGTTTGGGCCTGAAAAGGTTGCAATGATCCATTTTGTTGCCATCAATTTCCCCATGAATCAGTGTTTTTCAAATTGTCTTGTGTTGTATTCTCATATTGTCTTGTTTTTCAGTTCTTTATCCCTGCTTGCTTTGGCCACTTAGGCATTTTTTTGTTCAGAGTGATCAAAATTGTAAAGGTAGATTACTTTATAAGGGTTATGGTAACTGCAGGCCATGTTCAAACTGGTGTGGAGTCACGGTCTCCATCAGAGTGATGAACAAAGAATTGTATCTGTTGAGTTTGGAAACATCAGTACAGAAGTCCAGAGTAACAAGCAGGTACTTCCATTGTTTGGTGGTTTTTGTTGGGAAAATAGTTTTGTTTCAATGGCAAGAATGTGCAAGACTTTTAAGACAAGTAGAGAAACAAAAACTGTTCAGGAGATGCTGGAGTTCTTTGCTATGCTCTTCCTCTTCTTCCCTCTGGCCAGGGCTGAGTGAGCTTGGAACCACATTTGTCCTGGTGACACATCCAAAAACATGATTTTGTTAGTGCTGATTTGTTAATTGACATTTTTGGCCTTCTAATTTTCTCTAGATCCTGTTGGTGTGGGAGACACCTCCAAAATCAGTGGTCATCATCACAAAGCCTAATGCACCAACTGTGCAAAAGCTCTGCAAAGAAATGATCAAGTAAGTGCACTGCAGAGGGCCCATCCTCTAGTGAGACAGAAATCATTGAAGTTTTCAGAAGCAGTTCACAAGTTTAGACTTCATAATTTTTAGACTTCAGGCTTGGGTTTTTTCTCTGAGGGGTGTTGGAGCTCTCTTCTGGTATATTTTTGGGGTCTTTTTTCCGATTAGCAGGTCCATGCTCAGAAAAATGGGTTTATTGTTTAATAGTCTAAATATCAGAATTTTACTCTTTCTACCATTTGGGGGCTATGTAGGGGGTTCTGGCAATCATACATCTGTTTCATCTTTGGATTTTTCTCAATTTCCAGTTCTGGGTGAGGAGCCTAAAATCTGGGGCATACTATGTTCCAACAGTTGCCTGTGTTCTTGAGAGGACTACATGAAGGACAAATTGAGTTAAATTTGTAGGCATTGATTTGTTTGTGGTGCACAGGTGGCTCAGAGATGAAAAAGACATGAAAGTGTATACAGAGCCAATTGTGAAGGAGGAGCTCCTCAAAGAAAGCTTGTATTTTTCCTGTGTCCAAGCTTGTGAAACAGGTGACTTCATCCTCTTGGTATGTTCAATGACTGGAGATAAGATATTAAAAAAGAAGGATTAAACTCTTACATTTCCAGGGATGATACTTTCAGATTAACCTTGGTAAGGGTAGTTGTTTCCATTTCTCAAACAATACAGCAAGAACATTATGACTTTGGAAATGTCTCAAATAATCACAAGTTCCTGTAGCTAGTAAGGCTTTGATTAGTGTAAGCTGCTATGTGGGTGAAAACATACGGAGGAAGGTTCACACCAGATGTATGCTGTGGTTGAGGTTGAAAAAAAAAAGTTGGATGTGAATGTACCATTAAAGAGGGAACCTACAATAGCGTTAGATGAATGGCAGATCAGGAGTTGTTGGAGCTGCACAACAAAGTGGACTTGGTCATCACACTTGGTGGTGATGGCACCCTCATTTGGGTAGCATTCTGTCTTTTGCTCTTATGACACCTTGGGAGTTTAGACTGCAAAAATTTAGGGATGGTGTGGGATGGATTCTGACATGGCTAAATCCAATTTCTGAGCATGGTTGGTTGTTAAACTACAGAGTTGAGAGGGCCCTGTAATGTGAGGAGAATTTTTGTGGTCAAAGTAAAGATTGAGGAGGAGGAAAAACAGAACACCCTCTAAGATACTATGAGGTCTCTCCTGGCTCCAGCTGACAAGCTCTGTGGTTTGGACCTAGCAAGTTTAGTAGCAGCAAATGTCCAGTTTGAAGTGTCATTAGTGGGGGGAGTAAATTCCAATATTGAAATTGTCATCTACAAATTCCATCTCAAGTAATATGCATGGCCATCATGTGTACTCGAGGAACAAATGGCATGCATGAGATCAATATAAGGAGAAAGAGGGTCAACTTGGCTACGTTCTAAAGTCTATGTGGATCACATTAATCTGGGGTGATGTGAAACTTATTTCCTTTTATCCAATTTTGGATGGTTTAGGTATTTTATGCAAATGCTATCATAGATAGGGCCAGTGAAGATACAGAGGGTGAAATCCTGATAGAGAGATCAAGAAACCATGGAACATTTATGGTTGAAGGTTGAATGCTGCTTGTATTTTTTGGTAGGCTCTGAGGTTGGGACTGATGTCTTGTTTGGTCTTGAATAAGATGAGAGCTGAGATTGTATGCCTTTTTTGTTGTGCAGGCAGCATCGATGTTCAAGGGTCCAATTCCACCTGTGGTGGCATTTTCAATGGGTTCCCTGGGTTTTATGACCCAATTCCGTATCCTCTCTTTCCATTTGGTGTTCATACCAAGGTTTAATGTCACCACCTCACATGAGCATGAGCATGAGCATGAGTAATTGCCTTGACACCAAAATGGTCAGAGAGTGACCATTACAGGGAGTGTCTGCAAACTGTTATGAGGGGTCCAGTGTTTATAACCCTCCGACACCGGCTTGTATGCCAGATTGTGCGTGATCCACAGAATATGGAGGATGGAGGTCCTGAGGTTGAACATTATTTAGTCCTTAATGAGGTGTCCATTGACCGGGGTTTGTCACCTTTCCTGTCAAACCTGGAATGTTATTGTGATGGTCTTTTTCTCACTTCTGTCCAAGGTGATGGCCTCATTCTTTCTACTCCCTCTGGAAGTACAGCATATTCATTGGCAGCTGGTGGCTCGATGGTTCACCCTCAGGTTCTTTCCTGTACACCTTTAGACTGGTCTCCTTCTATGAGGTATTCTGTACCATGTAGGACACTGCCACTATCCTCCTAGTTACACTATCTAAATAGGAGCCTATGACAATTTGCCTCTTACATGTGTTATTGAACATGAACCAGCTAATCAATTGTAGGTGCTTCCAAAGGAGAACTCATTCTGCTATGTCAGGCTGCAGCACTAATTTACCTGTTGCCAAGAGGACATGGCAACCATCACCCTTTTCTCAGCTCACAAGCACATAAAATTTCTTACTTAGATTGTGTATCTTCACAACATGCAGGTGCCTGGGATTCTTTTTACACCAATTTGTCCTCATTCCTTATCCTTCCGGCCTCTTCTTCTGCCAGAAAGTGTGACACTCAAAGTTCAGGTTTCTATGCATATTTGAACCAATTTTTCCTTTTGCCGTTTTTTGTGTAAGTAATCTCTGGATCCAGTGCACTGAATATTCTACAAATCTCCTTTGGCTATGACTCACTAATGAGCATACTGTTTTAAAGTGGGTAACTGTTGAATCAAACCAATATATTTTTGGCAGGTGCCAAAGAATTCTAGGGATCAGGCATGGGCAAGTTTTGATGGGAAATCCAGGCAGCAGCTGAGCAAAGGCGACACCCTTATTGTCTATATGTCGGCATGGCCAGTTCCAGCGGCCTGTGAAAGGAAAACAACTGATGGCTTTCTACGAAGCGTGAGGGAAAATTTGCACTGGAATTTGAGGAAGAGTCAGTTGTGATGGCCTTGGTCTGATTAATTACAAATTGTCAAAGCCAATACAAGTCTTTCGTCTTGTCTAAGTCTTGTTTTGTTGAGCTATTCTCCCTGTTGACTGATTGGGTGAGACTGTTCTGGCCATTATAAGTCTAGATTGCTATGGTGAGCTTAGAGGATCCTATCATGGAACTTGTCTGCCTGTAAGATGGCCACATGTAGATAAATTCACACAGGTTCATTTAAAGGGTATAGGGTAAAGTGTTTCCAACTGTTAGGGGTGCAGGGAATGCCCATTCACAATGTGTTAGGGATGGTCTTTGTGGTCTTATCCTTGCTTCAAGTCATCCAGCAGTCATCTGGATATACACAATAAGGGGTGTAACTGTCCAGCTGGTAGTCACCAGTGGTGTGCTTAAATGATGTGTTCAGGGTGCGGAAGGCCTGAACCACTCATGGATATGTACCTGTCTCAGGCCAATCTGCATGTTTGTTTCCCAGGAAGAAGGGTGAGGCTATTCAACCTAACTGTGAAGTCCTGTTGCTGTGCCTGAGTTTGACCAGCACTGAACTCACTGCTGCAGATGTGATGGGAATTGCTCCTTTTGATCTCTGCCGGAGAGAATGCCTTTCTGGTAATCCTTCATGCTTGACTTTTGGGCTCCATCTGGGCTCTACATCTGGGCTCTAAACACATGGAAAACATGACACCATCCAGGGGGATGTTGTCACAGGCTTTGATAAGGATTTGAGTTTACAACTCTTTGCTGATGATTTGAACAGTTCTATCCTCATTGGATATAGCACTGCCTTCACTTCTAGCTGATGATCTTTGTCTGTTTTTGCATGATCAACCAAGTGGTTAAAGCTACATTTGTAGCATCTGGAAGAAGATTTTTCCAGTCTGTCTTTTGAACCCATTCTCTGTTCATAGCATTCAGTTGTTTTAGGATCTCTAAACTGTGGTGTGTAATTTTCTCATGGTTGCCTCATTGTACTTGTGATTTCTAACACTATTCCAAATGTTGAATTTGCCATGCTAAATCCAATATTAAGGATATTTACTTGCATTTAAATCATTTAGTACCTAATTGGCTGTGCCAAGCATGGGAAAGGGTTTCATTGTTTTGGCTTGGGATACAGTCCAAGTTTTTAGGGACTGATTCCAAGACTTTTGTTTTTGCATCTTGTAACAATGAGTAGGACAAAGAGTAATTCCACAATTTAGTGGTTGCATGCAGAACACAGTAAGCTTATTTGTAAAGTACCTGAAGTTTTTGTATTGGGAACTTAAACCATTTTGATGAAACTGATGATGGGATCAAAAGAGTCAAACTAGGGTCTGAAGACAAGGCTTACATTCAGCATGACTTCATTAGCCTTTGCAGGCACCTTTTACTTCTTGTTGTTTTGCTTGCGCTGCTGCTGCTGCTGGCCCTAGTTCGACATCCAGGGTTTGCAAGCTCCTTGGCCCAGTGAGGGGGGTTTTTTTTCCCTTCAATTCTGTGATGTAGGTGGGTGTAGGAATAAAACAAAAGAGGTGAGAGCAGAGGGGAAGAGAGAATAAAGAGAGAAACGTTTCTGGTTAAATTTAGTGTTAATCTAATCTAGCTGTTAATCAGGATTAGAAAAAAGGAGACAGTCTCAGGTATCCCTTTTGTCATCCAGTTCCAAAAGTAGTGGGTTGCTATTGTTGAATCTTGAATGCAACCAAGGTGCGTATCACTTTTACATACAGTACTTTATGTAGCAAACATGTAGCAAAGTTAGTAAGGGGGGAAAGGAGGTAGACAATTTATTAAAGTGACTTTTTAGCAAGCTTTAATGTGGTGTGGTTTGTCTTGAGTGCTATAGGATTGGGGACAAGGAGTGAGGATTGTGATATTTTGGTATTAGGGTATAAAGATTGTGTTAAAACCTAGTAGAGTAGTGTTAATAGCATCCAAAATTATAACAAAGTTAATGTTTGGCATTGGCATAATGCTTGAGCTAGGTAACTCTAGGTGATTTTCTATTTTTTTCTTGTTGATCCACTTAGTTTTGTGTTGTTGGCTTTGTAGATTTATGATTGCCTTGTAATAGTAGATAGTCTTTAGAAAGTGGGGTTGTGCTCTTAAACCTTTTTCCTCATGAACACCAAACGTCCTATGTCCTATAGTTCATTATGTCTTATCAAATTTCGTAATTCTCATCGTCCATTTGTCTTTTCATGCACCATCACAAACTTATTCACCATCCCATCTCCTATGCAAATCACGAACTACCCACTCATTCCCCTAACTATTTTAACAAACTATGCACCATCTATTAGTTCCCCTAGCCCTTCATGGGAATGTGGGGTCCCAATTTTACATTTCCCCAAACTCTTTTGATAATGCACATTTAGGACCTCTCCCCCCCTTCCATTTTATTAGCCTCTATAATTGCTCATGATCAGACCCTTTAATTTATTTCCATGTCCCCAACATGCTTACAACTTCTACTTAAAGCCTTTTGCCTCACCTATGGGTGTGAATTTGCTATTTGAGGGTTAACTTGTCACCAACATTCTTGTTAGACATCAAATTCATTTAATCCAAACCTTTTGACCATTTCGATTCAATACCTTCCCTTGCTTCCACCTTATTTGCATAAGCTTAGGTTTGGGTTTCAACATTGGATGTTCTCGAATCCTTCCATTTAGGCTTACATCATCCTCAATTATACAATTGCATTCTTATCGTTTTACAATATGATGTTTAAATGACATTTTGTTTTTCATTGGATAAGTTAGCACAAGATCCTTATGATGTGTTAGTTTGGCATTTGTTCCTCTTGTTATTCCAATGGTGTTTTGCTTTGGCTTTTGTGTTGGAGTAATAGGGCATAGGGAAACACAAATCCAACTTAAACATTTTCTAACAATCACTTAAGAAAACATGTAGGAAAAATTATTTTTACAAGTTCAAACTTTGGCAACAAGTTTGAGTTCAGTGCTTCCTCCCCAACATGATCCTTTAGTTCATAAACGTTTTTTTCATAGTTTTAGTTATTGGATGTGCAAGGGAATATTTTTGTGAAATTCACATTCTAACACAATTTTTTCTTACACCCATGTTCTACAATATCACTTTAATTCTTGTCATTTTACATCTTGAATCAAATGGCTTCTTTTTGTTTTTTTTAAAAATATTACAAACCAGACCAAAACCTTGAGCTTTTATTTGATTCCTTCAAATTGACATTTTAATGCATGTCACATTTGTCTACAAGTGGTATTTTTGAGATGATTTCTGAACATCTTTGAAACTATTTTCACCAATAAGATTCCATGAGTGGATTTTCATAGTTGTTTCAACTTTGTTTTCATATTGCACAAGGTCACATTCCACATTGAATTACACATGTCCTTGGAATGGCCCACCTTTTATCCATGACCAAACCTTCAAGTGGAGTTCGTCCCATTGTCATTGGGAAAATTTTGTATTGGTTCACAAGTTGTGTTTTATTATGTTTTTAATTTTGTGATGTTTTTGTAACACATTTCTCCCTGCACCAATTTAGAATTACAACCAAGGGTGGATGTGAAGTAGTAATCCACAACATTAAATGCACATTGGACCTACACCCCATTGGATTGTTTTCCAATTAGACATGGCAAATGCCTTCAATTAAGTGTTAAGACAAGTCATATTTCAAGAACTTTGTGTAGCAAGTGGGGACATCATATAATTCATCCTGTTTGTTTATGTATTTTATGCATTTGAGTTTCCCCTATTTTATTGTCATCACAATCATGAAGGTGATGTCATAGTCATCCCATTTACCATGGGAACCCATCAAAGTGATCCCCTTGCCTTAACCCACTTTAGGGCTTTACGTTTTATAATTAGTTATTTTTCCTCTTGTTTATTTCCATTCATTATAGTTGACATTCACATCATAGGCCCCCCTTCAATTGTATCATCTGTTTATGAAGATTTCAAGATCAAATTCCATGTAATAGGTTTTTTTATCTAACTTCAAAATTGTGTAGCATGGTCACTTTCTAATTTGCCACCTGACTTTGACAACCCATCTTAATTTAACACCCCATTATAAGAAGTTAAAGTCTTGGGGGTTCCATTAGGCATTTCATCATTCACATCGTCCTTCATCAAAGATGTTTTATTAAAAGATGTTCGACATGTGAAATTTTTCCTTAAAATGGACGATGTTCAAATAACCATTGGAATTTTAACTCACTACTTTGTGCAATAGCCATCGTATTTTTTACAATGCACACCTTCCTCTTGCACCTTCATAGAATCTTTTCTTTCTTTTGATTCCTCATTTTTTCAAATGTTTGGGTGTTTTTTGGGTTTAAAATCTTTTTGTCACGGATGCCAATGCTATGGAGTTCATTCATATGAATGTTCATCTATAACTTGCAGTGAATTCATATTTAATTCATAATTTAATTTTAGTTCATTCTTAGTTAACTTTTACTTATAATTCATTTTTAATTCACTCTTAATTAAGTCCTAGTTCATTTCTAATTGACTTTTGATTCACTTGTAGTTAACTTTTAATTTACATTTAGTTCATTTGTAGTTAACTTAATTGAATTTTAGTTCACTTCTAATTAATTCATAGTTCACACATGGGTACATTTGGACCACACATGGGTGCACATGGACCACATGTAGGTTGGAAATTTCTTAACAAATTTCTTTGAGTTAGGTGCCTAATAGGTGGTATAAATAAAAATAAAATTCATTATTACTTTTAATATATTTAACACCAATTTTGGGCATGTTTATTTGTCATAGCCTTGTTATGTTTTGTTTATTCCTTACAATAAAATCTTGTTGAATTTTTGTTTCGCATGTGTTGTGTTTTTATTTTTTTTGCTTCACGATTTGGCCTTGGAATAAGGCTTGCCTTTGTTCTCATCTTGGTTAAATTTTTTTATAAACTTCGTTGTTTTGATGTTCGTGACACCTTTAATAACCCATAAGGACTTCTAATTTGTAAACAAGACTTTTTCTTAATAACTTTTGATGGCATTGGGTTCATATTGATAATCACCATTGCTCCAACAACTTATTTAGGGAGTTGGGCCTTTGTAGTTTCAATCATAGCTATTAGGTTTATGGTTGATCAACATCTTTCCTTTTTGAAGCTTTAACATAAGTTGACAACAACACTTTCCTTTTCTAGCAACATTTCAAAGCAACATGCGATCTTTTCCTACCCTTAACTTTCATGTGTTCCTCTTTTTGAATAACTCATTAGGCAACAAATGGTTCAACTTTAAGATTCCATCTTGAAGCGTGTACACCATCATACCCTTTCCAACATGCTTTCCATCAAGATATTTGATGCCCATTATGCTCAAACTTTATCATGTTTCGGCCTTAAGGTAAGTGTTTGGTTTATAATTCGACCAATTTTTTCAATGTTTCAATTATCTTCCCCAATTTTTTTCACAACATTTCGGACATGACTTGGACTACCACATCCTTCGATTGTAGGTATCGTTCAATGTGTGTGCACACATCCCATTGACCTTATGGTATCCACTTCTTATGTTGTGTTCATGGCAATGAGCACACGAGAACCCATGATGTAGTTTGTGACACTGTTGTTGCCATTGCACAAAATGATAGTTTCCATGTGGGACAAAAACAACTACATGCGTCTGCTTCAACCATGTTCAACTCTGCTAGTTAATTAATCAACATTGTGTTCACCAAAGATGAAATTTGCACCTTAGCTAATGTTGTTATTACCAACCCAACATGATCAAATTAATTTTTTTGACTTTGCACAATTCAAGGATTTTGCTACTTTTGATGTAGCTCAAGCCAAACAAAAGAACTATTGTGATGACCACTAAGTTACAATTCCTCTTTTTAGCAATTGAAGTATTTGGATGTCTACACAAACAAGTTGATGTGTAAAAACACGATTGTGTTGATGCCATTTGGAGTTTAAAAGAGCCAAAGGGCCTTCTTTTTCTATTTTGGTTATTTTTCTTTGTCAAAAAATTTCAATTACATTTCAAAGGATGCAAGCATACTTCATCTTAAGTCAAGGGGTAGCGGTTGGCCTAGCTACTTCCCAACTTCCACCCCTTCAAAATACAATGCCCAATGACCATGGCCAGCCTATTATAGGCAATTGGTTGTTGACATGGAAAGATTTTGACATCTAGTTTGAGCTAACTTGACATCCTGTGAATTCTCCATTTTCTTTTTTCTTATTCCTTTGTACATTTTTTGAGTCTATGGAGTGTCTATAAATAAAATTTTGAAGGGTTGTCTAAGACTAAAAGCCTACAAATTGTGAAAGTATGATTGGCAATGGGCCTTATCATGATGAAGAATAGGGAGAAAACATGCTTTCCACATGTGCAAACCTTTGGCAACCCTATTAAAAACCTTATTTTCCACAAGTTGCACAACTCAGGATGTGGGTCTGGTTCCAATGGCCTTCATATACTAAGATAAAATTTCTTGCTTTTCTTTTGCAAACCCTTGTTTTGAAGCACACTTGACTTTTTCTTGCCTGTGGCAATGTAATAGCTCTTGTAACATATAACTATTTGGCATTGTTGGCCAGAAACATGCACTTGTAATTTAACAGCTAAGCTTAAAGCAAATGCAACTTTTGAGATTAATACTGTTACTATGTTTTCATTGAACAGTTTTGCAACATGAATCATAACATGGTGGATGGAACTTGGAAGTGGAGGGAAGGAGTCAGGCTCAAGCGGCCTATTTTTTTCATTTTTGTGATGTAGCATAGGTGATCATCCCACAAGAGATTTAGCACAAGTGACTATGATCCCACACAATATTTATATTTAGTGGCGACAAGTTTCAAGGTAACTGTCAAAACAGTAGGAAACTAACAAAACTACCTTGAACAGTAGAAATCGTGAAATTTTCTTTGTGACCTGGCACCCTAAATCTTATCCAAGAATAGTGTGTGACACATTGGAGCTAAAAACTCCTCTTAAGCTGGTTGCACCTCCCCAGCTGAGGCCAAAATTTTGTACCAGTTCACCAGAAATATAAACAGTGGGCCCAAGTAAAGCCCAAGCCTCAAGCCCCAAAGTAAACCACCCTAATTTGCTATTATTTAAGTATTGGCTTATGGTGGATTTACAACTGGCTTATTCTCAGTGCCCAGGTGGACACAAATCACATAATGTTGGAACTGTGACACTTCTTGGCAATCTATTTTTGAGATAAAAATTTGCCCCAAATAAGGGGATCAGTCATTTAATTTTTTTTTATAAGTGTCACAGTACTGGTGAGTATCCCCACACAGATTCCGTCATAATTTTACTAACTGCCGATAATTTTATCCAGGAACATTAAAAAGTGTAGCCAGTAGGCATACTTGTGACAACTCGCTCCTTGAAAAGGGGCGCAGTCTGGCGGATTGATATTAAGAAAAAAGGAGATTTTCGTCAGAAAGTTTGGGCAGTGTTAGCTTTTGGCGATTTTTAGCCAGAACAAAAAAGGCTGGATGCGATCTTTAGTGAATGTTGTTGTTGAGAATAGGTATTAGGTACCCATTGGACAAAGTGTGGATTGATTGGGTTGTTAGCATAATTGAGTTTTCTAATCACGGGACACCTTGAAAAATAAGGCTACCTAGTACCATATATCATACATGAACCCCTCCCGTTTTCGCTATGAAAAGATGGTGCTGACGTGATAGAGGTTGAACAATATATGCTGAGCAAAGATCTTGTAATGCCTGGTTACAAGCTTCGATTATACTATGGAATTCCAGAAACCACTTGTCCTCGAATGAAGCTGGACTTTCACCTACAAGTTGAGGAATGAATCCTGCCCGCATAGGGATCTACGACGTTTAATTTTCTACGAAGTCCTTTGTGAGCGTCGTGTTTCTCTATGAAGCTCCTTTCTTTGCCGTTGGGATCGTCACAGTATGGAAACGCAGGAAGAACAGGAGGGAGGAAGAATGATGAAAGAAGGAGATGACCTCAATCCATATTCTACAGTGTCAGATTGAGCAATTCTATCTGCATAGGCAGATTAGAGTTGAGTTTTGAAAATTGTTTCAAATTTCCTTATTCATTAGGGGAAGTTAACTAGTCTTCGTATATTTTATGGAGAACTTGAGAGAAAGGGGTATTTTTTTGGCATGCTCTAAAATAATAAAATGTTCAAAATTAGTTTAATAATATTGAGAATATTTTAGGTACATTTAACATATATTATCATAATCTAATTCTAAGCACCCTGTTTACATTCAAATAAATTATGAAATTTACTTTTTTTTCAATAGGTTGCACCTTATATTTTTTTGCACGTCATTTGGAAAAAAAAATCAAAGCAACTTCCCTCCGCTTATTCAACTACCCTTGAATCTGCTTGGTCGAAATGGGTGGGCATTGCGGTATCAAATTTCAAATAGATTGGGTTCTCTGTATGCCTCCCTCTCTACTTTGTTTTCAATCACCACACATGTAAGCACATTTTCAACTGCGTCTACTAGTCAGAAGCACTGCAGTTGTAATATTTCCACAAAGCTCTGTCAATGCCACTAATTGGACAATATGCATGGCAGCTTATTATCTGTGATGATGTTCTGCAGCTTAATGTTGCTCGAAGGCCATGAGTTTGATCTTCCAGTACAATGGACCTCCATTGTACCTGATTGTGAAGCCGTTTCAAAGGACAGTCGAGCACTTCCCTCTGACGCTTCCTGGATTTAAATACACGCATGGAGAAACTTTTTAACGATACTACTGGAAGCTTAAATTTGGGGAAAAGCATTGCAATTTCTCAAAGTTGAAAAAATTGTAATATAAGTTTTCTCATCTCATTTTTGATATATTTTTCAAATGCATTTGAGTTACATTCAACAAACAAGACTTGACTAACTCAAAAGAACTGTCATTGTGACTTTCAAAGAAGTCCAATTTGCAGCATGCTTCCTTCGATGCTAATTTTCCACTAAAAAGTAGACAAGCTACTCTAGATCCATGAATTGCAGAATATACCTCAAAATTTGAGAACAATCACCATAATGATTTGACCCAATCAGGAGAATGATTATTCCAAACAATTGCCTCATTGATTAGAAGTGTTTTTTCTTGCATTGAACAAGGTCCAGGACTCGTTTTTTTTTCCATAAGAGTTCTTTCTGTCCTATTCCCGGAGTAGTCTGCAATGTCTGAGCCACTTTTCCTGGCATCAGAAATCTCTAAGGGCGGGAGACTATCAACAAGACATACCCAACTGTCATGTCTAGTGGGTCTCAGGTCGAACTCTTCACCATTTGACGAATCCTTCATGTCTTCAGATTAAAAATGAGGATGAATGGGATGTAGGTCATCATCGGGGTGAACACTAGAATATTTGGTGAAAGGGAAGCTTGCAAGTTTGACTTTGTTCTACCAGCTTCTACATGATCAAGAACGCTTAGATTGTCAGAAGCTCCTGAACCAAAGGACTCCGTCAACAGCTTCACTGTCAGCCTCCACGTACGCGCATTGTTTGAAATCCCTGTAGAGGGCGAGGGGCCAGGGCGTGCTATCAAATCGATAGTACCTACCAAGAATTGGCTTAATTGCCTCGGTCGCTTCCTGGGCATGATAATGCGGCATGGTGGAAAAGATATGATGCGCAACATGAGTATCAACGATGTGATGAAACACGGAGTTGAGAATTCCGTAGTTGCGATCCACTGTGGAAAGAGCTCCCCGAAGCCAGTCCCATTCTGCGTCTTCGTAATGAGGCAAAGACGGATGCGTATGCTGCAAAAACGTGATTAGAACGAGAAAACTGTTGACAATCAGGAGCGGTACACCATACACTTTGAATAGCCAGAGGAAGCCGTAAACAGATCCAAGCCCGTAGAGACCAAACCCTACGAGAAGCAATCCAAAATCGCTGACGATGACTTGAAACTGCTCTCGCTTGCTGTAGATAGGACTATTGGGATGGAAATGCGAAGCGAACCGTGGATACTTTCTCCCTGACAGATTGCAAACAAGATAGAGAGGCCATCCCAACAAAAGAATGAAAGCAATCATGAGTATCCGACCCGGTGGATGCTGAAGGTACTGCATAACTCCTCCTAGTGTTACATCCTCCATCTTCTTAGGAACGAAAACCTCATCGCGATCCGCACTACCCGTGTTACTGTGGTGTCTCCTGTGAGAATGCTTCCACGAAAAATACGGTACCAGCAGACAAGAATGGAGGACGAATCCTACAGAGTCGTCTAGCCACTGGTGGTCACTGAAAGCGTGGTGACCACATTCGTGAGCTATCACCCACACTCCCGTGGAAACGCATCCTTGCAGACTCCAGTACACCATCCACAGGGCCCATGATATTCCTACCACGCCCCCGGCCGCTTCCTCAGACTCCAACAACACGATGTAGCGCGTGAAGTAAAAGAAAACACCGATCAAGAACACGTCGACTGCCAGGTAAGAAGCCGACCTTAGAGTCGACCTTTCGAAACAGTGCGACGGAACCGCCTTCCGCAGTTGGCCTACAGTGAATGGCGGCTTCGCAGTCGGAGCCCGATCCAACATCGGATTGCAACAAGTTCGGTCATCATCATCATCCCTGAAGCTTGCCCCCATTTAGGCGTGTGCTAAGCTTCAAACTGCTTTCACTCACCCAAGCGAAGCTATTTTTAGTTCTGCAACGCAATACGATGGAGGTCTCCCGCAAGCCAAAGCGCTTCTATTTCTTCTTCTCTTTAGTAATGTGTTCGTCTTTTCTCCTTCTGCTCTCTCTTCAGAAAAGTGTTTGAACAAAGCGCCAAGCTCTACTGTTTTGGGCAAAGAGTGGCTCCTTGTTTGAATCACCTAGTACTCTAAAACATTTCTTTTAACAAAACACAATTTAACTGCGTTAAAATCACAAACACAACCACATGCGCTCGTGAAAAATGTGGCCGTCTTCAGATAACACTGAGCCAGCCTAGGGTTTCTTTTTCCAATTTTGTGATGTAGCCAAGGTGGCTATCATCTCCAAAGTGATTTAGCCAAATTTGGCCACATGTACTAATATGGAAGTAGGAAAAAATCAAAATCCTTCAACATTTTTGGCTACGTTCTGGAACTAATAATAAAAATCTGGTGATTGGTAGAATTTTTTTTCGAAATCTGGCGAATTTGGGCCATTTTTTTCATGGAAAATCCTTCCTATAGGTTGAAATCATATTTTTCAGGTAGGGACTTGACGAAACGCTGAGTCAGCCTACTGCGTAACACGGGCAATCGTCTTCAGCGGCATGACCGGAGCAGCCTTTCTTTTGATGGTTATATATAGCCAAAAAGCTATATTAAAAATTAGAAGTGCTAAAATCAAATTCGTTTGGAGAATTTGAATAGCCATAAATTCGCCAAAAATATTGAAGGATGTTTAAAAATTTCTACTTTCATCTTTAGCTTGTAGTCAAATTGGGTTAAATCTTCATCTGGATCATCACCACTTTGACTACATTGGAAAATTGACCGAGAGAGTTGTGATAATGGACACATCTAGCCTATTATCTGAATTCCACAATCATTGCATTGGCAAGTTGTATTTCCGCCCATCATGGCATTGGCAAGTTGCATTGTGTTTGGAGCTGCGTGCCGCCCGTCTTTTTCGGTGGCCGTTAGCAGAATCCAGCATGATTTTCTTCCACGTTTTTTAACCCGGATGGTGCCGGCGCCCGCCAGCCGATTCCAGGCGTGGAAATTGATGATGCAACCCTGCATTCGCTCTCTGATTGTCATTTTCATTCCGGAAAAGACGGCCCACCGGAAAGGCATTGGGTGTACGAGTTACTAACGTTCACGAGAAGGTTTTTCTGCGTAGGTCTAGGTTCATTGCACTTCACTTCCCTCTATGGATATGTGCACGTGGTAACTTATGTAGTAGGTAAAGCCCAATTCTCTTAAACTGTCAGGAGCATTGTGTTCATAATGCCCCACCATACGGGAAAAATAAGCCTCTCTCTGGGATGGGGTCTGCGTACCAAAAATAAGGGTACCTCCCCCTTACATTAAAAAAAACGAGGTGTGCTTTACTCAAAGCCTGTGGAGAGAAAAACGAGGTGTGCTTTACTCAAAGCCTGTGGAGAGAAAAACGAGGTGTGCTTTACTCAAAGCCTGTGGAGAGAAAACGAGGTGTGCTTTACTCAAAGCCTGTGGAGAGGGTAAGTGAGCCACAATTACACAAAAATTGTAATGCCCACACAGGAAATGGACAAAAAAATTTGTCCCATAATGTGCCATGTTGGCCAGGTCTTGGTCTTTCTAGTATACATGAAGGCATCGCTGTCAGTGCTTTCTTGTTCCAATTTTATCAGATGTCTCCGAAGAGACGTCAGTGCTTTCTTGTACACAATAGCCGAGGGCCCAGATACTCTTCTAATTTTCCTGCACAATAAGGATAACCCATATTAGCTTATGCAAATATTTTTTGTTTTCTTACAGGAAACCTCTCACTCCAGATTAGCGAGAAAATTGTACCCTGAAAGGCGCCCTATAAATACATTGTGCTTGTCTGTCCAAGTCATTGTGAACCAATGTTGGCCAGTTCTTGGTTTTTTACAAGAGCTATCAGGTTTGGGTCTATAGACTTTTTAAAATCAGAAAATCCCCTGATTTCAAGTCTAGGGAGCATTTTCAAAAATTAAAACCTGTCAGTTCTAGGGCCAGATCAAATTTTCTTATTCAAGAGTTTCAGGTTTGAGAGGTTAAACATTTGTAAGAACCTTTGGTTTCAGGTTTAGGCCGGGGCTGGTTTCGGTTTATTTTTTAGGATGGTTCAAAAAGTTGATTTTCAAACAAATTTGATTTTCTTTGGATTTTGGAGTTCCCAAAGTTTTCCCATCATGTTCTTAAAAGGTTGTCATGGTTATCATGACCCCCAAAATGTTTTTTTAACATGTTTCCAAGAATAATGTAATAGGGAACAATGTAAGAAATAATTAGCCAACAATGGTTTCCACCCACAACACATGGCCTTTACACAAATATGTTGTGATGCTGTATTGTGTAAAAACCATTTTAATACTACCATTGGAGATGCCCTTATAAAGCTTAAAGCTAAGACTTGTGACCCTAGAACCTTAAAGATAGGATTTTGGAACATGAAAATCCTAAACATGATCTAAATTTAGAGCCCTAAACCCTACCTAACCCCAAATTGGACCTTGTAAAAAGCCCTTTAAACTTGTCAAATCAGGTTTTGTCAGTTGGGTTTTTTCTTTCTTTTAATTTAACGTCAATACCCGGACCAGAGAGATCCATTTGACGACAATTACAAAGTTGACTTGAGCAAAACACTCCTGTTGTCTAGGCAAGAAACT
>Ga0116227_10003969_pt1 | contig 32410 bp, 20 predicted proteins | sample S1TSphgellanicum_FD_89693 | JGI IMG/M metagenome (GOLD analysis project Ga0116227, IMG submission 89693) | Host-associated microbial communities from peat moss isolated from Minnesota, USA - S1T2_Fb - Sphagnum magellanicum MG | ecosystem: Host-associated > Plants > Peat moss > Unclassified... | reverse complement strand
ATATTTTATATTTTTTTTTTAATAAATTAAAATTAAATATTTTTTTTTTTTTTTTATTTTTATATAATATAAATAATATTTATATTTATTATAAAAAAAAAAAAAAAAAAAAAAAAAAAAAAAAAAAAAAAAAAAAAAAAAAGAATAATGGAAACATTATCAAAAGAAATAACACCAAATGAAGTGAAAAAAAAATCACACAAAAAAATGAGAACTTAACTTCAAGTGGTTGAAATTTGTTGCTCGGAGCTCTAACTTGCATAGGGCAAGAAGGGTGGGGAAATACCATATTAACCGAGGGAACAAGAGTAACACCAATGTGAGAAGAACAACAACATTAGCACGAAAAGAATAATAACAAAAGTTGGGCCAATAAGTACCTTGAAGAGATGCAACACCACTATGAAAAAGAAGGCCGTACATAACATTAACATGAGATGAGTTGCAAAACCTAGGCATTTTCACAAGGGGATCCGTAGCACCAACACAAAAAGAACAATAACATTGTGAAAAAAGAACGACATACTAATTTGAGAAGAGCAATGTATCACTATGAGAAGAACAACGTACCAATGCAAGTAGAGTAGTACAACCATAGTGTAAAAAGAGTAGCATATTAGCATGTGAGAAGAACAAGATACTAACATGCGAAAAGAGCAATGTATTAGTGCGGGTAGAACATGAACCAACATGAAAAGAATAATGTAACAACGAAAGGAAAGTAGCAAACCATCATGAGGAGAACTTCACATTAGTGTAAGGAAAATTGAACACCATGGAGAGAAAAAGAACAAGACTAGTGAAGAAATACAATGCGAGGAAAGCAAGCGAGAAGAACAACCAATAGAATAAAAAAAACACAACCAATGTGAAAAAAAATAACATTAAGAGAAAAAAAAACATCATTGGGAAGAAAAATGAAACTTAGGCTTCTTTATACAATTTCCAATAGCCCTAACCCTAAACAATTCTTTTGCCTCCTTAGGTGGCGGCTATTATTTAGGAACTATAAATTGGAAAATTTTGAGAATCGGATGGAATATCTGTAAGAAAGCTTGTTCGGTTTTTCAAATAAAAAAAGAAGAAAAAGGACAGGTTTTTATGACTAGTTCTCATTCATGTGAGAATCAAAGGTCGATTTTCAATCTAGCTCTCATAAGAAACTATGTCAACTGGTTCTCACAATGAAAACCAGGTTGAAAACAAGGTGAAAATTGGGTTATAATTCGAAAATTGGGTTCTCATGACTAGTTCTCATTCATGTGAGAATCAAAGGTCGATTTTCAATCTAGTTCTCACAAGTAACTACGCCAACCAGTTCTTCCAATGAAAACTGAGTTAAAAACAAGGTGAAGAATTGGGTTATAATTCGAAAATTGCCCCAGACTGGTTATAACTTTGTAATTAGAAGTGCCTCAATAGAAGTTAATATTAGAAAGTTGTTCACTTGGTTGAGGCCACCATTTAGTCCCTTTCTCCCTAGGGAAAGTCCTTTTTCCTTTAGGAAACTAATTCCCAAAGAGCTTGATTAGGGCCACCACTTAATCCTTTTCTCTTTAGGCATCTTAGCTAAATACTTCAAGTCCCTTTCTCTCCCTTCAGCAACTTAGTTGGGTTGCCATTTAGTCCCTTTCATTTTGAGGAAGTTGATCCTCAAGGCAACTACCTTGAAAAAATTGCATTCCAAGTCTCCTTCTCTCATTCGGGCAACTTCGTTGGGCTTTCCACTTAGTCCCTTTCCTTTCTTTCAAGAAAGTTCTTTGAGGTAACTAACTTGAATTTTTTTTTATCACTGCACCACATTTTAAAATATATATATATTGTGCAAAAAAAAAAGGTTAAAAAGTTAATCATAGTTCATGTACAATAAAATTTTAATTTTTTTTTTCTTATTGAGCATTGTCCTACAATTGTGTCCAGCCCAATGCCACATTCAATTTATTGCACTTGTTTATTGCTTGCCCATCATGCCATCTAAGATTTAGCCAAAAAAACACTCAAATGTGATTCCTACAAGCATTCATGAGATGGTTGTTTCTAAATAAAAGGCTATCAAAACCTACATGTGATCTTACATGACATTGCACACTTGAAGGGGGAGTGTCATTATGCAAGATAGAGTTCCAAAATGTGGAATGGAGTGGTATTAATGAAAAGTGTGGCAGAAATAGTTCACATTTCTTTTTTCCAATTTCTTGTTTCCAAATCAACATGATTGGGTTTTTCTTTGTTTGTGAAAAACACTTAATCATAAATAGTTCAAACTCCATGAATTTATTGTTTCCAAAGTAAATATGATATGGGGGGGTTTCTGTGTGTGCACAAAACTGTCAAATACATTTATAGCAGCTGACTGTCACAGTGATGAAAGGGCCAAAAAAGACTTATTTTTCTCACAGGGAAGGTGATATATAGTACATAAAAAAGGAGATGACTAAAGTTATTTGTGTCATATGAGGATTTACCTCCACCACTGTTTATACAAATGAATCCTTCCTTGCAGGACATCCGAATGATCTAATTTACTCATAAAGGGAGAAAGGTCACAATGATGCAATAATCTGAAGCCTAACATGAGTTGAATATGAGTACTGATATGAGTACTGCAAGAATGTACACACTACAATCCCAACAGGGAATCTCTTCTAGTGCTCCAATAGACATGGAAAATCTGCTTACAGGTACTCAAAACATCTATGCTGGTACCTTCACCTTCTTGAGTGAGGCCTCATAGTGGCTATATTAAATCTGGAAAATGTTAAATTTGGACTCGGAGACCATGATTTCACCTGTGGACAACATAAAGAAGAAACCCAAAAAAAATTGGGGGTTTTTAGTTTCTACTACCGTAGTGTTGGTCTGGTACAGGCTTTTGAAATCTTTCATACTAGCTTGGTCCTGGTCTTGGGTCTAAAGACTGAATTTTGGCTAATATGAGGCAGGCAATATACCTGGTATCAAAACTTGTATAAAACTGGTACAAAGTTGGTAGCAGTTTAGGTCCCTACTAGGCTGGTGCTGATACAATGCTGGTATTGCCTCAAGTCATAGCAGCCAGGTAAGGTCCTTATTACCAGTATTGCTACAAAGTGTTGATACTGGGTGTAAGCCTCTGTACCAGTCCCAAGACTCATTTTTACCATGGTACCAGTGTAGGGGCTGCTTAACCCAAGGCCTCAAACAAACACAAATTTTACAAGGTTCTCACTTGCAACAATTCCTTTGTGTGATTGTGTTCTTGACAAAAAAAAAATTTCCTGGGAACCTGGCTGCAGTCTCATAATATTTTCACTTGCAGTTGAAGAAAATGAAATTGCCACAATAGAACGATCAGAGTGTAGTTAGGGCCCCTTTGTGGTACAAGACCTGGATTTTCTGTTGTAGCTGCTGATGAAGGACCATTAATGGATTTGAGTAATTTGATTGGTTTCACAGGCCTCACACTAGATCCCCTTCAAAAATGATTATCACCCAACTGACACCATTTCAACTCAGGGCTTTACATTACACATTACATTACACAGAGTTATGCAGAGAGTTGTAGAGATGGAAGTAGACAGTTCCATACAGAAAGAACCCCCTATCTGAGTCCTCATGTGTTGATAACTTATAATCAAAAGCACGGACAATCTGTGATACTCTAGTGGTTTCACTCCAAGCTCTGAAATGGGGATATAGTCTTATACAAACTAATTGCATGGTCCTTCATCCATGTGGTGCTGCATTGATGTGGCAACAATACATTATTATTCATCGCAACTAGATTCAAAATGAGAGAGCTGAAATAGGTACTGGATGATTCTGTTTTGGGCATGTCCAATTTTATGGTTTCCTTTTTTTGGTGATGGGCCAATCAAAGTGGCTTCTTGCAACCAAAAAAAGGGAATCTGGATGTGCTCTCCTGTATAGGAGCTTACAATTTCAACTCTTCTTGATGGCATGTAAACCAAAGGTACAGAGCTAAGTATCTCTTGTCTCAAGAAAGGAAGAGAGAGAGAGCAAAGTGATTGCCAACCCATCAATTGTAAATATGAGCCTCTTCACCTTTCAAGTACCATCTTGTGGTACATATCACACTACAATAGACCATGTGGGTGGGACCACTTGGTTAAACAAAGTAGTGCCTCTATCACAGCTCATACGAGGGTACATCATATCCTTCACTAAAGTACCACATAATTTATAGACCTCATTTGGAATTGAGGGCATGCTAAGTACAATTGTTCTACTTGCACTTCATCCTTCCAGGCTCCAGCTAGTGACTAAGTTATTGCAGCTTTTATTGTTTCAGAAATCCAAATGCTATCATTCGAGGACATCATCACATGCCCTGCAAATATCATAGCAGACATGCCCACCAAGCATTCAGTTTGATGGACCCCCCTTGTATCAACTGAAGGGCCAATCAACCAAATTCTTATTTTACCCTGATTGGGAATCTTCCTTAATTCAAAATGAAAAATTAGAAATGGAAAAAAAGGATGGATTTTCCAAAAAAATTGCTATAATTTTGGTGAGAAGAACCATTAATGGTCTATTTTCTGTTTTACCTTTCCTTGTTGCAAAGGCCCTTCATCTGGGGAGCAAAGAAAGGAGTAATACATGGATCAGGCCTTGGTATTGAAGAGCTTGGAAAATTAACTCACTCTTCAATGAAGATTTTGTTTGAAAGCTTGAGTACTTGATCACGAGAGTAAACTTTGTTAACATTAAAGTTATTTGTAAAGTGGCCAGAACTAGCAACCAGAACCCCCAGTTTCATTAAAACAAGGACCTTGGTGAAAAATGCAAGGATATGACTTTTAACATAATGAAAAAACAGGGGATGAAACTCCCTATTGTTCCAAAAAGTCAAAAATGGAGTTTGGACCTCAATTTTATTGTTGCCCAAGGCAAATGGTCCAAGCACCCTACCTTTATACCCTGCCTTTATTATCTCAAAGAGTGAAATTCTGTCAAATGATGAGTTGGTCCCCAATTTGTGAATATTGCTGCCCATTTTAAATGACTTTATGAATGTACTACAACTGGGCATGAGAGAAACAAAGGTTCAAACTAGTGTCAAACTGGGTTCACCATTATATATAACTTTATTAAGTTTGAACACATTGGTGTTTTTATTGATGCTTGCTAATTTTTCAACAAAAAACCCCAAATTTTGTTCCTTTAGAGTTCTATCAAAGTCACCATTGGAAACCCAAAAGTTCCATGATTATTTCTCTTTTTCTTGCCAAAACTCCCAAGGATGATGTCCATATGAAAATGCAAAAGTTTGACCTCACAATTAGTTCCCATACTCCTCAATGACATCCAAAGTTGATGGCATATGTAGGATTTTGCAAACTTTTTATGTAGGGATGCAAACTTTGGGAACTTTGCTAGTAAAAGTGTTTTGGATGTTTTTATAATGAATTCTTGTCTAAATATACATTTGGAAAACACTGAAGGTGTTAAGGAGGCATCAATATTAAAGTTCTAACTTGTAGGCCCAAAAATTTATAATTGGGTTTGATACAAGTTCGGTAGATTTTTCATCATCCCTGCATGATCTTGTTAGCTACCCACATGCTTATGTTCGTTCCATCATGCTGGAAGAGAACAAAACGGACATTAGAGGAGTGATCAGGTGATGCACTGACCTAAATATGAGCTGTGTCAGGTGCTTCTAATTAGTTGTGGACTGGCAAACCATTAAACCATCACATCCAAATTTGGCAGAAACTTTGCACACCCCATAGAAGGATTTGTGGGAGTTCACCAAATGACTGCCCCCAATGTCATCAAAGACTGTAAAATATTTACATGTTTTGCTTACTTGATGATTAAAAGCATGAAGATACATTTTACAACACCAAAACTACACATTGTGCTGATTGTGTTCAGATCATACAATGGGTTATGAGATGATAGGGTTACAAAACTTACAATGCATAAACTTGTGTCGCGAGAGTTCAATAAGAAGGTTTGCATTCAAATTCTGAAATTAGAGGATCAATCATCATCGTGGTACTACTTATAACGTTGGCTAATGAATGGTACTTTTGTTAGGACGCAACTTAATGATATTCTCTTTATGGGCACATTCCAAAATATATTTGTTATATTACTATCCGCCTACAATTGTACAAATGCATTCTATTGAAGTCCAGACACACATGCAAAAATTCAGTTCAAATCATGTCAACATGTGTAAAGGTATCATCAATTGTATTGCCGTCATGTGATCACCTTCAAGTTGTTCATGATATGGCAGACACATTCTAGTTAAAGGGCCAAAGTGAACCAGCACCCAAGAGCACACCATGCAGGATGCATGGATGGATGGTCTGTGGACAGAAAACACATTTGTGTTGTATTTACTAACCATTCACATGCATCTACCTACCTAGTAGCCATCAAGTGTCTTATGTACTTACCTAACTACACCATAATCACTTACATTTCCTACCTCCTTAGGTATGATATTGCCAGACTTTACATAGGTAGTGGGAAGGGGAATGAGGAGGTTTTAGGGTTGTAGTTCATTCACAACTGAGTCATAACAGGTTTGCAATGGATGTTCAATGTTTACTTCATGCTCTACAAATGGGTAACCCATGGGTGGGGAATATTTCAAAATTGGAAGCATGGGTTTGGGACATCCCCAAAATGGGGGGCCTAAGGCAAGGCCCATGGGTGATGGACATTTCAAAAATGGTGGACCTAAGATAAGGCCCATGGATACAATTCCTTATCATTGATAACTTTTTTTTTTAAAAAAACATTTTTTTACACTTGTCATATGAGTTGTGCAATGTAATTATCTTGCTTATAATGTATTTATTATGTTATTTTAATAATTTACACCATAATATGGATTACATGTATGTTGGAGTATTACACCATAATGTGCTTTTGCCCTCATGCATAAAAGACATTTTTTTTTCCAAAAAAATCACCTAATACCTTACCATTACGCAAAAGGGTCAATTTTTCTAAATACTCAACCTCGAAACCATTGAGTATGACTTCAATGCAAGTTTTATGGTTTAGGTTAAATTCTTTTGTAAGCTCTGGCTTCTGACTACTAGGGGGTTACACAAGGGGCTTAGGATTCAGGGTTTAGAGATAAATGACCTGCTTAAATTTTTCCATAGTGATACTAGACCAACATGGTCTTGGCAGTTAATATTAGAGAGGTGAGTTATTTGACCAGTTCTCATCAAAATTCATACTCAACGATCTAGTTTTCCATACCCTGCCCCAGACCTGACAAAAAATGATATGTTTTTACCCGAGTCAAAATCCATACCCAGCCAACACTGAACATTACCCTCCAAGGTCCATGGGTGGGGTACATTCCTAACCCCACCTAAGGCAAGGCTACTCATTGGGGATTACCCTGCAAGGCTCATTGGTGGGGGATATTCCCAAGATGGGGTTGTTGGGGGGGGGCGCCAAGGGCAAGGTCCATGGGTGGGGGACATTCCCAGGAAGGGGGCCCAAAAGCAAGGTCCATGGGTGGGGGACATTCCCGGGAAGGGGCCCCAAAAGCAAGGCCCTGGGTCAGGGAGAAAGGAAAGGGGTGAGATACATTCTTGAAATTAGGGCCCTACTAGGGCAAGGCGGTACCTTGCCTTAGGCCATTACTTTCACAAAAAGAAAAACACGGTGAGTGGGCAATGGTGGTGGGCGAGATCAAGTTGGTTAAACCCTAAACCCTTTGAAAAAAAGATTGAACGAGTGGTTGATGCCTGGCAAAGTCAAGTTAGTTAAACCTTAAACCCTAAAACTCTTTTTTTAAAAACGAAGAGTGAATGGACTAAATGGTGGACCAGATTAAGTTACTTAAACTCTAAACTCTGAAAACCCCTGAAACCTTAGAAGGAAAATTAAGTGAGTGGGTGAAGGTGGCCAAGAAGATCAAGTTATTAGTTAAACCCTATAAAAAACCCTCGAATCACAAAAGTTGATTTGACAAAGAGCATATAAATATTTACTGTATAATTGTCAATTACAGGAGCTCCAAGCGGAGGCGGTGAGGAGGCACAAATCTTTCCAGCCAAGCTTCAGAGTTCCTGATTGCTCTACGAGCGTATACCCATCACTCGGAAACATACCCAACAGGAGCGCCGCCTGCGTCGCAGCCTTACCACTTAACGAAACCGCCTTGAAACCTGCCTGACGAAGCTCCTGTTGCCATTGCCCGAATCTCGTCGTCGTCGGCTCTGCTTGCGGTCCACCGCCGCCGCCGAAGCCGTCTGTCGTCGTGCTCTTGCTGCTGCGACGACGCGCAGGTCCGCCGAGAGCCAGAATGTTCTTAATCTCGCAAGACAAAAGCTGCTGTTCCACGATATGTCGTTGTGTACTTTGATCGGCGGGCGTAGCACCCAAAGAATCGAACAAAGCAGAGTAGTAATGAAGAGCTTCGACAAAGCGGTTGATGAAACTCCCTTCGTGTCGCAGATCCTGTTCCACTAGAGTGATCACTGTGGGAGACAGCCGTCGCAGAAGACTTAGGGTTTGAGGATCAGAACCCGTGACATCGTAAAGCGAATGTTGCATCCAATGCACAGCCAAAGCATCACGACCCATTCGCACTTTCAATGCGGAGGGGTCCACATTCCCGATCCGATCCGCAACCGCAATGTACTCGAAGGGAAGACCGAGTGTCTGTGCGAAATCGGAAAGTCTCTTCCCCGTAGCCTCCAAAAGCTCCATGGAAGTTCCAAGTCCCGTGATGCGCACGGATTGTGGCGGTCCTCCGGGTCGTAACGCGAGAATGTGAAAGAGTGCCGGCCATTGCAAGCCGTGCATGATATCGATGTCGATGATATGCACCTCCCGCATTCCTTCGAAAGCTTCCACGATTGCTTGATTGGCCGTAAAGTGCGAGAATTTCACGAAAGGGCAAATGTCGTTGAAGACTTGTACTGCAGACACTATCTTGTGATTGCTGATTCTCTGCATGATATTTCCTGCTGGTAATGCTGCTGGCGATGATTCCCAGTCCCAGATGCTGCTGCCTATGCATGTCGTGAAGAGCCTGGACGCCATCCCTTCCGCAAAGTACGCCACCACTCTCTGTACCGAACTTCCGTAGGGAGTTGCAAGCTCGCTCAACTGCGGTAGAATGGAATTCGCTTCCTCGATGTTGTTTGCCGAGACTGCCTCCGCACACTGCAAGAGAAGAGCTAGCAGCTCCAGTCCTTTCTCGTCGTAAGCTGTTTCCGACACAAGATACATGCTAGTAGTACTGGAGTTTGGGGGAGCTGCAGCTGGAGCTGCCGGAGGAGGTTGTAGCTCGTGCTGATTGTACTGATAAGCGCGGGACTGTTGTGCGCCAGTGTGCAGATCTTGGTTCACGTAAGCTGAAGCCTGGCTGCCATAGCTGCTGTGGTGCGGTTCTGTACTTGCAGGCAGCTGCTGCAATGCACTTGGAGAGCTGTAGTTTTGTGAGTTTTTAGCGGCTAATTGCTCCTGCTGCAGCTGGCGATGATGATGGTGATGATGATGCGTCTGCAGCTGCTGCTGCGGTGATTGTTGCAGCTCATGCAGCTGATATCGTTGTTGCTGCTGTAGGTCTGGCAACAGATTCATGTCGACGTTCCGGGGATCCAGCGACAGTTGCAAAGAAGCTGCAGCTAGATTGGAACCAGCTGGAGCTTCATCAAGAAGCAGCTGCGGCCTTATTGCAAAATTTTCGGAGTCCGCCTGCTGCATCATGGGTGGGAGAAGAGGAAGAGAATGAGGAGGAAGAGGACTGAAACCACTAGTGTGCGGAGCTGCTGCGGTGAGTTGATTGCTGCGTCGGGAGGGGGGATTGCAGCTCTGAAGGGGGTGAGACGAAGCTGCTGTTGCTGTTACAGCTCGTCCCGCGAGACGATGCTGATCTCTTTGGAGCTGCAACACTTGATTGTCGCGTTCTTCACGCGCATGCAAGTCGTCATTCGTATTCTCACGCGTCCTCTTGTTAGAACCTGCAACATGAGCTTGCGATTGCTTCTGGATTTTCGACCCGGCTGCTGCTGCAGCAGCAGCTTCACGAGGAGTCCCAGCTGCAGAGCTGCTGAGCGCGTGGAATCGAGCTGCAATTACTTTCTCTAATTGCGTATTGCAAGGCTCAAAAACCTCGAGAAGCTTCGCAAACAGATGTTGAAGAGGAACGCCAGGCATGGCTGCCATCAACTCTGCAATCCTCCCGTCCACCCATGCAGAAACCGTATCGACCTCTGCATCCTGCACCTGCTGCATGTCCTCCTCCTCCTGACGAGCTGCTCTAGTCTCGACGACCCTTTGGCCAGCTGCTGCATGATAGCTGCTAAATCCCCCACACGCTCGCGACGGAAGAATCTCGTACTGGTTAGCAGCAGCAGGAGCAGCGACACCGAGGAATCGCTGCTGCTGGGAAGCAGAAGCTGAGCTAGCTGCAGCTTCTGCCACGCTCGACAACTGCAGCTCCCCCCATGAGGAAGTATCGCAGCTTGCCAGACTTCCTGTCGTCGACCGAATAGCAACGACGTCGGGCCGGGGCTGTGCAGCAGCGTTCGAATTTGGGTAGAAGAGTCGGTTTCCAGTCTGATCATGAGAAGCAGCTGCTGCAGGAACACTAGAGAAAGGAGAACTCCACTGGAGATAAGAGGTAGATGCAGTCATGGCGGATGCGTGACCTGCAGCAATGCCAAGATTGAAAGCAGCAGGCACTGGAGCTGATGGAGTACGATCAGCAGCAGACTGATGAGGAAACTGCCGCATCGATGACCAGTCTCCGTATGAGCTGGTAGATGCTGCAGCCGATGCACGAGGGACGAAGCTGGAACTCCGCGCGAGAGCGGAAGAAGAAAAACTGGACCATGTTCCTCCTGCGCTTGTTGGGCCCGTTGCTCCTTCTGCACAGCTAGTAGGCGCAGCTGCAGAGGCGGCGGAGTAATTGTGGCAGGAGGTGGAGCCGGAGGAGACAGTGGTGGACGAATCTTCAGCCATGCAAAACTGCTGCAACTGCTGATCTCCACGGGCGGCTAGCTCATGTACAGCAGGATGATCGCTAGAGGCTGTGTTTACATGATGATCTGCATGCGCCGCGCAGAGGCCCAGTCGAGAGATCATGGCAGTACCCGGAAGCACGACAACATGCCCTAATGTCTCTCGTGGTTGATTAGGGCAAACTAAAGCCATGCTCGATCGCGCGCGCTCCCCCAGCTAGTTCCCCGCCACCTCCACCACAGTACTAGTTTCCGAGGATCAATCCTGGACATCAATTACCCACGAGCTGGTCGCCGCACAACAATTCTTGAGCAGTGTTGATCAGCAGTTGATCTTGATCACTTGCAGAGACTAGCTAGATCAGCGAGTTCGATGCCTGAGAGATCTAGAGCTTCGACAGTCGACTCGACTGCGTGCAGCTTCTTGCAGCATGTACTTCATCTGTACTGATCTGCAGGCATGATCCGCGGCACTACTGTAACCCTTCGACTTCTTCGCTGATCAATCTCCATGGTCCTCTACATGGGTCACCTCATCGATACGGAAGAAACTGAAATCTTCTTCAACTTGAAGAGCTTCAGATTCTGAACATAGTATTCTTAATCCCATGACAGTGGGCTGGAGCAGCTGCAGGCAACAAAAGACAAAGTTACACTAAAGAATTAGCTTCCAGGATTTGCATGCCTGCCTGCCTTGTCGAGGACTCATGATCTCTAGATCCTCGACACTAGAGGTCCTGTACCTGCTGCAGCCAAAGGGATTCATTGACCAGAAACAAGAAGAATGCTCTTGCAAAACCAGCTTCAAGGAGACTCGAAACCGTCACCAAATTCTAGCTAAACCGAAGAGAAAGAACTGACAAGATTCATGAAAAAGAATCAAAGCTGCCACAAACAAAAGGTGCTTCGGATTACAGCTGCACTAGCACTTGGCGCTGCGGTGCCGGAGACAGTGTATGAGTTCGACCCCAATTGGTAGGGTGGCGAGCTCTCCTAGTGTCAAACTAAAGATTAATGAGCTGCATTTACCGCAGCGAGACTTGTGTAGATCTACGAGACGCAGCTGGTGTTGGAGAAGATTGCAGCAACACACAAGTCGACGCTGGAAGTCTTACAAGGAATTTTATATATCTGCGGACGGAAATTGCTAGTTTAGATTGAAGCACGAGTACTTACGGAGTCAAATATCCAAGATTGTCGCTGTGAGCGCGCCCAGCCAGGGAGCTGTAAATTTGATCATTTACGAGCAGCTGCAGTCTTAGAAAAGTACGCGCTGAAGTCGCAACTGGAATCTGATACACCACAATGCGCCAGGTGCATGCCGATCGACACAGCCCTGAATTAGGGGATCTTGTCTGATCCGGCGTCGCAATTGGCAGCTCTAGCTAGATAGCACACTACTAATTCTGTCTACCGGCCACGCAGCGCCTGGTGTGATCAATCAACAGGAAAACTCTTGAAAGCTGCTCTCTTGCAGAACTGGAAACTAGAGCTTCAAAACCGCTGCTCTAGTCCTAAAGCTCTCTCTCTCTCTCTCTCTCTCTCTCTCTCCCGCGTGCTCATCACGTGAAAGCCTGGATCGATTTCTTCTACTAAATTAGCTGCTGATTATACATGAGTGCCACCCCCAATACCGGCAAGCAAACAACAACAAACAACAAACAACAGTCTAAGATCATATAATTTCGCAACTCCACGATGACGTGCTTTACTCGGTCACAAGCTGCTGTCCACACAAGTACAAATTTATGAGCGAGAGTCGAGAGAGAGAGAGAGTCGACACATGCACACACACAACACACATGTAATAACAGAGCTCCAGAAACTTACCAGCTGTTTATAATTTTGTTTCTTCTCTCACATGAGCAGCTGCAGGCGCCACAGCTACAATGAAAACATCACTATTGAAAGCTCGATATATAGACCATCTCTCTCTCTCTCTCTCTCTCTCTCCCTCTCGCCCTCTCGCCCTCTTGCTTGCTTTCTTGCTTTCTTTCTTTCTTTCTGTCCGTGTGTCTATCTGTCACATACAAGCCATGAGTTGAGCAGGAGCAGCAATGGGAGGAGTGGAGCTCCAGTTGCTTTAATACTGGAGGAGGACTAGGAGGAGTGTGAGAGCGAAGCTCGGCTGAGGAGCCTGTCTATGTGGATGGAGCTGTGAGTAGTAGAGGAGGAGGAGGAGTAGGAGGAGGAGGCGGCAACAAGAGACAGGCGGGATGGAAGAAAGGAAGGCAGGCAAGCAGGCAAGCAGGCAGCAAGCAAACAAACAAGCGAGCGAGCGAGCGAGCGAGGAAGCAAGCGCTGGCACAAGCTGACAACAGACATCGTCAGCTGGTTGCCGCAGACACCAATAATCAAATGCCAAAATGAAGGCGTAAGTAGAAAAGCACCTAACACCGTCTACAGAGGACCCTGCAGCCCCAGCCGTATTTATAATCCCTCCTCTATCTGTTCATTTTTTGCTTCAGAAAATGGCCTGACTGCAATAACTCTATAACTGTCTCTCAATTGTTTTTAATATACCAATAAAATAATATATATACACCATAAATATCTATCTATCCTTCACACTTCCTTCCACACTAATTATATTATTTTTTGAAAAGTTCGAATATTTTTCAAAACTTGGTTATTTTTTTAAAATTTTAATTTTAATTTTTTTTTTAGTTTTTATAATCCCACTTCCCTCTAAAAGAAAAAAAATTTGGTGAAGGAAAGGTATTGAATCCTTGGGGAATATTGGAATCTTTGTGAAAATTTCAAATTCAATTCATTATTTGATTAACATGTGCGAAATTACCAATGTACTATTTACTACCTATGATGATAGAAAGGATTATTTTTTAAGTAACACAATATGGTGTGATGTTCTTTGTTTAAGAGAACAATCCATTTTTCTTTTAAAGGATGCCTTAGATTGTGAATTAAAATTGCAATTCATTATGTTTACATTTGCTTCTTCCCCTTCTCTAATCATTCCTCCTCCCCCTTCCCTCACTCCCTTCCTTCCTTATCACCTTGCACTATGCTTTTTTAAATTTTACTATGAAGTCAAAATGGCCTGGGTAACAAGATCTTCATTAAGAGTTGTTTTTTTGATATTTTTTCGAATTTTTCGTATTGAACCTAAGTGGCTATCTTCCTTAGAAAGATATTAAAAAAAAGTGGCAATCATCCCTAGGAAGATTTAGCTATAAACCAGATATGAAGCTATCCAAATGTGTAATTTTTCCTTCTACACACTCTGGAAAGCAAATACAAAAATATATGATGATTTTTATTCTTTTCTTGGCTCCCTTCTAGCAATTGAAAGTTGAAACCCTTCAAAATCATTTCATTTTTTAATCCTATAATTTGAATTTCACTTTCCGGCAAAACTGTGCCAATTAAAAAAAAGACTATAAACTAGTGCTATCCCCTTCTTTAAGTGGCTACCATATTTAACTGGGCAAATGGGGACTCAAGACTATGATTTAGTCTCAGGATGGTATATTTTGTAAATGTTTAGAAACAACGATTTAACTAGTGAAGTTTTATCCAAAAATGAAATTAAAGGATCAAAACTTTGAAAATGAAATGATTTTTGAATGAAGTAAAAATGTAACCAGATTTTTTTCTTTCTCAATAAGTAGTCAAAGATATATAAAAAAAGAATGATTAAACTATTTGTATTTCATATCTTGTTTATAGCCAAATTTGAGTGAATCTTCTTGGAGATGATGGCCATTTTTACTGCATCTTCGTATGGATGATTTCTTTCCACTTTGTTATCATCCACGGTGAGTGTCTAGTGACCACCTGCAGTTTAGATGCCTTTTTCTTTCCCCCTTTTTCCGCCCTTTTCTTTCCCTTTGAAGTATGTAGAGCCCACCCGCCTTGGGCCAGAATGAACCAATAGCCACCAGCACACCATGAGGGAGGGATTGGATGGCAGGTGGACAGGAAACACTTTTCCATCGGGTTCCAGTTCCCTAGGTAACCAGGGCAGTTAACTCAGTTTCTTTTTTAAAATCCCTACCTACTTGACAACCCACTAATCTTTAACCCAGGTACTAAACCATCTACACGCATCTATTTTCCTACCTACCTATTATATGACCTCTCTTTTGTAGGAAAGTTCACCAAGATCAACTCTAATGTCAACTCAGTTGGGTTTCATCCATAATCAAGTCATAATAGACATCCGATGGATGGTGTGTTGGTTCATTCATTCTTTTAGTTTCTTTTTAAAAGGTTTTAGGGTTTAAGGTTTAACTGACTTGATTTTGCTCACCATTTGGTCACTAACTCTGTTTTTTTCAAGGGTTTAAGGTTTAACTAACTTGATCTCATCTCGCCCACCAGCACCTACTCGATCTTTTTTTCGAAGGGTTTTAGGGTTATACACTCTGACCCCACTCTTGAGGAGTACTTAGATATTTATGACTTGTCACTGAATTGAGGTCGAGTAGTAAGAAGATGAAGAGGTTTTAATTGCCGGCCCGGCACGGGGTCAGTAGTTAGATGGTGAAGAGGCTCTTATTTATGATTATTGGTCATAGATATTGTATTTTATTCATGTTCATTTATTAAAGAAGTTCCCATTTTTTTCTTGCAATTTAATTTGTGTTCAGAAGCAGGCAGTGCCAACTTAGCTTTGGTTTGGAAGGTCTAAGACATACCACCTGGATGGAGGAGGAGAGTGGAGAGGCGGTTTGGGTTCAAGACCTAAAGAGTCTAGAGGCCCCACTAGAAATGTCAAAAGTTTAAAAACTTCTGAATGCCGTGGGCCTCAGGTAACACCAGTACTTGCACCTGTACCATGGTAGTTCCTCAAAGACAAATAAAAAATAGAATAAAAGATCGATGGCCCATTGGAATCATCACAGGGAAGACAAAAAGGTTAGGCCAAAGAAAGGCCAAAAGACGAACAGCCTGCAAAAACCAAACCAGAGAGAGAGAGAGAGAGCTAGTCCCTCTTGTGGTAAATTGTTTCCTCAAAGTAGTGTTTTAAATTGCTGGGGAATTCTCAGTTTTTTAACCTTAAAATAATGATGTTAACAAGTAAAAAAGAATTTTTGTGAAAATAATGGTCCAAATGTTTCAGATTTTGAATTTCAACCAAAAAAAAGTCACCAGATTTTGACAACAAGTTCCAGCATGTAGCCAAAATATATGAAGAATCTTTAATTTTTAAAATTTTCATATGTGGTCTAGAGTCAAATTCAGCTAAAGCTACTTGTGGATAATTGCCAGTTTGGCTACATCACAAAATTGAAAAATAAAAATAAAAAATCCCTGCCTGAAACGCTTCCTTCTGGGTTGTTTCTAGAGATTATGAATACATTAACGTTATCCGTGAAGTCAGCCGATTAGGGGGCGAGAATGGCCAGTTTCGATATAATAAGGCATAACTGGGAATGAAATTTCACGACACAAAATAACTGGGACCCAAACTAGATTTTCCACCAATTTTGGTGGTAAACTGAGTTTCATCCCCTCTTTCCTTTTTCCCGAGCGCCTCCAATATTGCTCCGTATATTTTCACTGCTCTTACTTGTACAAGTACTATAATTACTCTCGAACCTTGTGCATTAAATGCTGAGTATCGGCATTTCATACTGAGATTTATTAAATTTCCTTAGTTTGCCGATACCACTGAAAGAGGGGAGAAGGGGTGAAGGAAGAGGGGATCGGGGGTGAAAGAGAGGGTGACTTGACAAATAACTTTATTGTCATAAAGACTAGATCAAGTTTACCAAAGTCCAAATTTTACATGTCGCTAGTTAGAGCATCCCCACCAATACATTAGAGTTGTCGGTAAAGTGAGAAAAACACAGCACCAGAACCCTGAGTTTGTTCATACAGAGGGTGAGATTAAAAAAAACCTGCAAAAAAGTAAATTAGCATTCAAGGGGGGATGAAACTCAGAAAATCATCAATTTTTTGTGATAAACTGAGTTTCATCCTGTCTTTCCTTTTTCCCTGAGCGCCTCCACTGGTGCTACATATATTTTCACTGCTCCGAACTGTATAAGTACTATAATTACTCTCGAACCTCGTGCATTAAATGCTGAGTTTCAGCGTTTCACACTTAGTTGGATATGTCATACTGAGATTTAATAAAAACGTCTTTACTTTGCGGATACCACTGAAAGTGGGGATAGAGGGTGAAAGGAGGCCCAAAGACAGGGGGAAGACAGGATTACTTTACAGATAACTCTATTGCATAACATATTTTGAGTGAAAATGGGTAAACATTTGCCTGACAAGTTAAGTAAAATAATTATGCCCCAAGCATTTTTCCTCTATGCTGTGGTTGGTAGATATCATATCACAATCTAACATCAGCTCTTGATTGGCCAGATGTATTGATTAGTTCAAATGTTTTGATATTAGTAAAGTTTTGATCTTTTACTCTCTCAGATTCATTGTTTATGGATTTAGGGTTTAGGGCTTGGAATTAATAAATAAATAATTTAGAATGAAAGAAATATTCTTATAGGGTCATATGTCAAGTATGGATAGAGCTGCTCTTCGATAATAGATTCAAAGATGCCTCACTCTAAGAGGCTAGAATGTGAAGATGCTAGTGTAGGGTTCACTATAGGCCTCAGTCAAGAAAGTGAAGGTACCTATGTAGGTGCTCCTTGTGCCCTGGAAGGCGAATGTGCCGGGTGACATTTAGGTTGATTGTCTCCCCCATCGAGTAGCAAAAAGCTAAAATTACCACTGGCCATAAACGATGGTTTGGAAGATTCCCATAACAAGGGGTCCTGAGACCCCCTTGGTATGAGAATATTCTTACAACGAGGGTTAAGAAGCTTGGGCTTGTTTGTGAATATATGAGATGAATATTCAAAAAACTGACTAGGCTTCTTATCCCCTCTTCACACAAAAGACCTCTAGGCTTAGCAAAAAGTTTTCTGTTGGGTTCCAGTTGCCTAGCTAACCATGGTGGTTAGCTTAGTGCTTGCTTTTTAGTAGGTAGGTACTAAAAACAGCACTTACCCAAGTATAAACCATCTGCTTACCTATCTACTTACATATGAGACCTATTTCTTGCAAAACTGGTTACCGAGATGAAATCAAATATTAAGTCAGTTGAGGTTCATCCACAACTGAGTAATAATCGGCATCCAGTGGATGGTGCGCTGGTGGGTGCTAAGTTCACAGTGGCCCTTTGATTACATTTCAAGATCCCAAAGAAAATACATTTGTGTGAGGGTTGAAGCCACGCCATGGGATCCTTCCCCAAAATATCTTCTTCAAGCGGTTCATTGAGATGGGGGTTTCCAAAAAAGGGAGTCCATTTGTTGGCCTTGCCTGCAAAGGCAAGGATATTCTGTTTAGATTCACTATAGAGTGTAGTAGCTTAATGGATTTTGGCCCATAGATAATAGGTCTATTTTTATATGAGGATTTTTGAAAGATGATATTTTGGCTTGTGTTGAAGCTTGAGATTAGTTATAGAGATATAATATCTTGAAGGATTTTGGTTTCTTTTAGAGGACTTTTTGAAGATTATATTTTTGCATGGTGAAATATTTGAATTTCCATAATTCTTCTTTTGCCTTAAGATAAATGGCAAAGGCCAGTGTGACACACCCCTTGTTGTTTATTTGTTGCAGAGTAAGTTTCAAGACCTAGATCTCATGACCTAGTGCTACAACAAAGTCTATTAGAAGACATCCATCTTGTAATTTGGTTGTCAAGGATTTTTCCTTCTTTTGTTGTACTACCATAATCAGTGTAATTTTTTTGGTGGCTAAATTCCTCATCCTGACAACCCAAAGAAAAACAAAACTGAAATATATTCTGTCCCAGTTGTGAGGATTTTTATCCCCAAAAAAATCCGTTAAAAATTTGACAAAAATATTGGTTTTTGAAGAAATGTTGTCACTTTTTTAACTACCCCATAAGTGTGTGACCATTTTGTTGCTATTTGGAGAAAACCATGGACAATATTCTGTCAGAAATAAATGCTAAATCTACTTCGGGATGCTCACCACCTATTCCTACTTCCCAAAAAAATTGAGAAAAAAATATTGAACACACTTTTTCCCCTTCTTTTGGTGCACTATGATCACCAGTCTTTTACCCTTGTCTCCATTGTACTATATTGATAACCCCCGTGTTTGAAAATACCATTTCCATAATGCCTTGTTACCTTGGTCACTTCAGCACAAATTATACATATATATTTTTTAATGCCGAAATTTTCACATTTTTCTCAAAAAGAAAACTTTTGAGAAGGAAAAAGGAAGAATCTTCTGAAATATTCTTTTATTTAAAATTAATTATTCAGCAGACATGTGCCCGAGCCCCCCAGGTACTAAAGCGTTTTCAAGTTGGGGAGGTGTGTGGGGCAAGGGGCAAGGGGGGGGGGGTTCCATCCTTACCGAAGGTGAGAAGGAGAAGTAGAAGTAGCTGGAAGCTTGATACAATGGCCCTTCCTTGGGCTTGAACCGACCTAGATCAACTAGCTTCAACAGGAGCACGTTCTGTGATACCCATGCTTGAAAAGCGAACTAAAAAAAAAGGAGTTGAAATTCGCATGCAAAGGTGCAAAGGTAATTTGCAGAGATTTGCATCTTTTCTCACACTATCCATTTGACAAAAAGGAACCAACCTTTTTGGTTGTCCAAGGTGGAAATTTAGCTTTTTTGGTCATTTGTGATTATACCCAGATAACATTATTGTTTCTTTTCATTTGAATCCTCTCAATTGTGTCTCACCCAAATGAATTTGCATGATTTAAAATTGCTTCAAAATTTGGTTGAGACTTCTTGAGATGCAATAGTTGAGTTTTGAATCAAGATTTGGTTGAGATGTCTGGAGATGCAATAGTTGAATTTTGAATCAAAATTTGGTCGAGACTTCTTGAGATGCAATAGTTGAATTTTGAATCAAAATTTGGTTGAGACTTCTTGAGATGCAATAGTTGAGTTTTGAATCAAGATTTGGTTGAGATGTCTTGAGATGCAATAGTTGAGTTTTGAAGCAAAATTTGGTCAAGACTTGGGACACAATACTTGAGTTTTGAATCTGTATTGGTGGGTTCTTCCATTTTAAGAGAACCTCCAATCTTAGTTTTGACATTTCAAAAAAAGTTGGTAGATTCTTTGGGTGTGTGTTTTTGAGGTTGGTTTTTAAAACTTTTAAACCTTGCAATTTTGATTTTGGCACATTTTTCAAAATTTTAAAACAACTAACCAAGTTCAAAAACTAGGTCCAATTTCATGTACATTACAAACTCCCAAAGATTAGAGAAATGACTGGCCACTTATAATGACTGGCCCAAGTGATTCCATAAAATTCACCTTTCACATTATACTATCCAATTTTTCATGTTTATGGGTGAAGGATTGAGAAATACTTAGTTCAACATGTTAAATTTGATAAACATTACTAAAGTTCATTATAGGTATGTGAAACTGCTCTTAAAGATCTTGAACGTAGATATTCCAAAATTATTTTTTAGTTTTGATCTTAGTTGCAATCCTAGCAAAAGCTTAGGGCCAATTTAAACCAAGGTACAAGAACCAAAAGCCAAAAGGACCACTTTGAAGCGAATTGAATTTTAAATTTGACCTTTCTTGACATTTTAAAAAACATTTTTTTCCTAAGGTACAATGAGTGTGTCCCAAAGCTTGGGGTCCAAATTGAGGGTTCAATATCAACAATGTGCAATTGAGATTTGAGATGATTAGCTTAATTTTTTCTTTATTTTTTTTTATTTTTTTTTTGGTTTTTTTTTTTTTTTTTTAAATTCACTTTCATTTCATGCCTTTTGAAGGGCTGAAAATGCACATTTTCTAGCAACCACCTTGTGAGCATCCACAAATTCAGCCATATCAATGCTAGAATTGATAAAAATGGAGGAGTTAATGTGCTATCAACAATGTTCTCAATCCATAGCATGTCTTTCATTCTCACAAAATTTGAACAACAAGGATTTTAAAAAACAATGGAAAGAAACAAAAAACAAAAAAAGGAGCAACCTTGAACCCTAAGTTACATTTTGGTTCTCTGAATCATGAGCTCTTCTTTAAGTTTTTTTTTTTTTTTTTTTTTTTTTAACCAATTGGTTTTCCCTCCAAAATGATGTCATGTCAGCTAGTTCACAATTTGAATTGTCTTGATCATAGACCCTTGTCTAAAGACCTTGGAACCAATTTAAAGCTCTTGATCAATAAGACAGCTTGATTTCATTGCACCCTACTCCTCGGACCTTTGTCTGAAGTGGCCCTTAGTTTCATGGTCTGTTTCTTGTTCCAATTCAAACTTAAAAAGGTGCTAGAACTTGAATTCAAGTTACAAGAATCTAAACAAGAAGCCCTGAGGTTTAACAATGCAAACTAAGGAACCTACCAACATGGTTTAAACAAATATAAGAAATTATTGGTTGAATCTAGATAGGCAACATGGTTAAGTTAACTTGCATACTTGAAAAATTAATTTTGAACTTGATATCCAATGGTTGTTGGGTTACATGCTTGAGGAAGACATTACATCAGCAAAGTGTCCTTGTTGCAGGCAGCACAAAAATACCTTCTACTTCTTTTTTCCCTGACTGCCCATTTTCCTGTCCAAAATGTGACTGGAGGTGCCCAGACACATTTTGATGCTACCCATTACAGACTTAAGGTCCCATTATGCACGTTTTGAGCTTGTATGAGTCTCACAATAACTATTACAGGCCCAAAATGTGCATAATGAGGGCCCAAATATTGCAATGAGCAAAATGTGTTTGGGCATGTTCCATCTTTTTTGAGATAAAGATGGATCAGGAGGAGATGGGCAGAGAAGGGAAAGAAGAAGCAGACAATTCTTTTTGCAATAAGCACCCCTTGCAGATGAAACGTCTTCCCGTTTGTGAAGAGTTATTTGCAACTTAAGATGCAGTGGTTGGTTGCATGCTTGAACAATTAGTTGCATGTCTTAAGATGCAATGGATGGATCTCTTCTGCTAGATCAGACTTGAGTCAGTTCCAAACAATATTATTCTGATCATGGAGCCAACAACAGGCTCCTCAAAGATCTCCCCCCTAAAGTGTGTGGCCAATGTTATAAGTTGTAGGGATATTAAAAAAAAAAGTTGCATGTGACTCAAGGGGTGATGGCTCACTAGTATAACCCATTCTAGGACTCTGGAACATAAAAAAGGTCTTGGGTTCAAACCAATGTGAGATTTGATGCTCGGTATTTCAAGAGTATTAGACTGGGAATATATATATATATATGGAGTTAAAAAATTTCAAAACCACGCACCCAGACCCTACCAGGTCATATCAAATCATGGTATCTGCCTTCGTCCCGGGCCCTCAGTCATAACCATGATCACAATGAAAAAATAATGAGTTAATTATTTGGCAAAAATCCAGGTTTGTACTTTCATATATCAGAGCTAGGGTTTACTTTTTTCCCTTATGGTTAAGCTTAATTTTGTTCTCTTGACCAACAAAGCTCTTTGCAATAGAGCTTGTTGTTTCATGATTTTTCTGATAACAACCTTGCCATGTAAAATAGTTTCGATGTGATCTTGAGATGGAATATTGTTGTCGTCTAGCACATCAATGCGAGGGAGTGCCAATTGAAGGAGCATTAGTCGAAGTAGCTTGTAGATAGTCGTACCACTTAAAATCTTTAAAAGATTTCACAAGGGAGAGCGAAAAAGTAGGCATTTTTTGGTTGTTCATGAACGCTCTTCATTCATTGTGTTTTTTCCTTGCTTTCAATATCCACCTTCTTCGCTTGAGAGAGAAAAATCACCTTCGTTGTTTTTCATCAACCCTTAATAAAAAAAAGGATGAAGGAGGAAAGAGAATTTTTCAACATTGTTGTGACATTTTGTGATTTGCATGCACCTTATAGTACTCAAACTTTCATTTTCATAGTCTTGTAAGCATATGAACTTCATCCATTTTGTTTCAATAGCCTTTTTATTCTAAAGTCACCATTTTTTGAAGTCATCATCAACTAAGAAACAGCGTTTATACTTTTGCGATTTTTATTATAGTTGTTTTAGTTTTTGATATTGTCACAAGCATGATAATTATGAAAATGAATAATGAAAAAAAAAAACCTAAATCTAAATCCAAACATAGAAAATCAAAACAAAATCACTAGAAATTAAAGACAACAATATGAAGTGTGTAAACAAAAGTGCAAACAATTTTTTTGTGTGATAAAGCATGAAAATGTAAACATAAAAGGAATAGAGCAAGGCTATGGAATAAGATCTTACTTCAAAATTGGTGTTGAATTGATTATAGGTAATGGGGGGTTTTACTTCTATTTATATTCCTTTGAAGACCTAACTCAAGGAAGCTTTTATGTAGGTTTCTTATGCCCATCAACCAGGGAAGCTTTTTAAAGTTTTTTAATTATAAATGAATTATGAATTAACTAGAACATAATTAATAATGAATTAAAAGTTAACTATGAATCAACTAAAAATTAACTAAAAGTGGATTAGAAGAATTTGAAATTAATTTTAAATGAATTGAGAATTAACTACGAGTTATTTAAGAGTGAATTACGAATTAACTATAAATGGATTACAAATTAACTAAAAGTGAACTTTGAAGTCGGAGATGGAAATCCATGTGAATAAACTTCATTCATCATGTAACAATGTCCAATATCGACATTTGTGAAAAGTTTGAATTTTTGCAAGTCGGGGTTTTTTCCATTGCACAACTCTTATTTGTCATAGTTTTTGTTACAAAGTTTGAATTTTCATATATTGGGTTTATCTCGATTGCACAATTCCTTCTTACTATGTTTTATGTTGTAGTTGATATGGTTTTTGTTGCATAATTTGAACTTTCACAAGTTGGGGTTTTTCTCCATTACAAACTCCTACTTGTGGTTTTTGTTGTTGGGTATGAATTTTCATATACTAAGGTTTGGTTTTGTTGCTACTCCTACTTTCTATTTTTTTATTGTTGGGTTTCAAGTTTCAAATCTGACTTTTCGCAAAGTGGCAATGAGAAAATTAGCTCTACAATGAACATGCATGATTTTGCATTGAACTTCAATTTTCCCTCATTAGTTTTTGTAGGATGTGGTAGCAACAATAACATAAACAACTTGGGTTTTTCAATGGGTTTCCAAATCCTTGGGTTTTTCATGTAGGTTTGCACATTAGGGGTTACTATTTTAGGATGCTTTGACATTTCATTTGGTAATTGCCTTGTGTTACAATCAATGAATAATGGTATTACAAACTTATGTACCATTTCCACAAACTTGGGCAGTTTGTGCAACTATCGTGAAAGTCTTGTTGCTAATAATAATTGGGGGTGAAAGCATAATCAAGTATACATTTCATAATCCATGTCAAAAAAAATATAAAATAGCCATAAACAAGTTTTTAACATTAAATTTAGAAACATTATTTATTTCAATGATCAATATGAACACTTTCTTTGAATTTATGTCAATCATATTGAATAATCACATGTTTGAAATAAATTTAAGTAGATTTTCCAAAACTATAAATAGAATTTTCTTTACTTTGCAAATCATTCAAAGAAACAAAATAGGTTTCAAGTAAATGAAATATTGATTTTCTTAATTTTTAATTCATTGCAATCTAGAATTTATTTATGCATTTTTAGTTTCCAAGCTAAATGTAATAATATATTAATATTTCAATGTAAAAACATTTTTTAACACAATTCCACCATTCAATTTCAAAAATATTTTTGACCTATTTTTAGTGTGTATTAAAGTTTTTCAATTTTTGTATACAACATACTATAACTTCAATAATTAGCACCACATGATGGTTTGACAATGATTGAAAAGGTTTTGACTTTACTTTCTTCCACTTATGTGTAAAGATATGATTTCAACTTCTTGGACTATTTTTTGTGTATAGTTGATTGTGCTTTCACCCTTGGTTGTTTCTGAACCATAACCATGGTCATTGGTTGCTTGGAGATGCCTTACATTTTTTCATTTTCACTTGTCATGAGATTCATGATGAAGTTTCACATCAAATTATCCCTAACATTTTGATTGATCTAGAAATGTTTATTTTTTAATGAAGTATTGTCAAAGAATTGTGGGTTCGCACAAAACACCAAGTTTTGGAAATACTTATGTCATTCATTTTATTTTTTACAAGGATTTGATAAGAGGGAAAGTCATCAAATGTTAACACTAATGCTAGATCCTAGGTGTAAGGGTATATGTTTAATCATTAGTTATGTGGGTTGTGAAATGTAGTTAATTTGATTGTTGTTTATAATGCACAATTTATTATTGCCTTTGTTGGTGGAGGCTTACAAATTATTAATGTCAAATGCTATTGATGAGCTTTAGGTGCAAGGATCACATGTTGATTTTGAAATTTTGTTTCACACCACTAAAACAAATATAGATATTTTGAAGTACCTTGTGTTAAGAAAGCTTCATGAATATCACAATTACATTGACAATGCAAATTGCAAGGATGACTTGAGTTGGTGGTGCACAAAATAATGAATTTTTTTAGTAGTTACAAAATTACTTAAACACATTATGAACATTCTAGGTTCCCAAATCAAGATCATAAAGATTAATTTTTATTGTTAGTATTTTGACTTCACTTCGTAGATGTCATTTTCACATTGATGATCTTGACAAATTAATTTTTGTTAAGAACTAGCCAACAAATTCGCATGTTGGTTATTTGAAGCATATAAATTTGGCAAGTGCATAGGAAGCAAAATTATGAATTGGAAGGTAAATTTGAAGATGGAGTGGAGCATGAGGACTTCTTGGAAGTGGGTGATATGCATTATCTACCTTAGTATTAAATAAATGGTAAAACATGTGTTTTCATTATGGGTCTATTTAATTATTTCAAATTTGTAAATGATTCCATGGTCGTGGAAACATGATGTTGATTTAAAATTGTCCACAAATATATGTTCTTGGGGGTTAACTATTGTATGCTGATGTGTAGGTGTTTATAGCTTTGTGCAAATCTAATAGCGTTATGTATGGAAATGTGACATTGGTTTGGTGGGTTTCCTTAAATATGTGTTTTAAACATGTTTGTTTGTTATTATTGAGGAGCAATGACATTGCCCATGGAGTTTCAAAGATCTTGAGCCATGTTATATGCTAGATCCCATATATCACCCATGGTAGATCATGTAATTGCTAATCAATTTTGGGCATTATTGTTGCCTATGACATTGATATTGTGTTTGTTAATACATTTACCATTGATGAATTTCTTGAATGACCTAAAAATGATTAAAACACAATTGTCATGGTGGAACTATAGTTCACATACTACCAAAACTTATGATTCAAAATCATTTCACCTTTGTTCTTTGTATAAATGTGGTTTGCACCTTTCATGTATAGCTGAACCATAACCACAAAGAAATTGTCTGGGATGTGGAGATATTCATATCTTTTGAAGCAACCTCAAACTATGGTTGTCGAATTGGCAAATGTGGTGGACATATACATGAATATACAATGTGACAATTTCTATACAGAAATTTGCAAGTTTTGTGGATGTTCCATTGAAGTTGTATGCAACATAGAACATGTAAAATGTATCTATTAGTGGTAACCTTACTATACAATGAACCTCAACTTCCTTGTTCCTTTTGTTCTACTTTTGGACAATGCTTACAATGTAAATGTTATACATAAACATCAAGTTTTCAAGATTTAAGTATGCAAATGTGTAAGTGCTTGATAAAATTTTGGTTCAAATTCAAAAAACCAAAGACTATTAATTAAAACCAGGTATTTGTTTAATACCTTGTGGGTAAGTCCACAAGGTATTTGTCAAATAATTAGGTGAGATAATGACTTTAAATAATTTGAACTTTCCACTTCAACCCATACCCTTAATTTTCAATTTTTAAACAATTGGACCCATGAGATTTTTTTTCTGTTTTTTTTTTTCAAAAACTTGGGGAAGCTCTCAAAATAATAGTTTCTATGTGAGGATGGAGTGCCTTCACTTGGCTCACCTATGTAGGTCAAATGGGGTTTGTAACGTTTAGAACTTTGGGATTTAAACCTTGGTGCCAATGTGGTTTGGTTCACCCAAGGCCTATTCCTAGCAACCAAAACCTTCTTGCTAGTTACCTGGTCCAAAATTATTGACTAAGGGCTTTAGTGGGTGGAGACTATTAACACTACAAGATGGTGTAAGAGTGAAAGAGAATGTAACCCAAAATGGCCTTCACAAAATCTTGCTGAACTCTAAAATGAAAGATAAGGCTTTTTTTTGTTGTTGTTGTAGGCCTTTTGTTAAATAAAGCAGCACATGATGAAAAGATGAAAATCTTTGGGGCCGTGGACAGCTAAAAGTAGGTATGAATGTTTTACCAATAACTACAAATGCCCATATTTTTGCCATCTAAAATCATGTAAGTGTAAAGGATTTACATTTACATGGACAATTTTTTCATTTACACTTACCTTGCCCATTGCATAAGTCTTTTATTTTCATTTACATGGGGAAGTGTAAATGATTTTCATTTATAGTCACATGGCCATGCATAAATGTTTTTGATCAGCACTATTGCAAAAACATGGTTTCTTCACTAGTAGCATCATGACTAAAATGATTGTAGAATCAACTCCATTTGTCTAAAATAATTAACTATGTCTAATTTAACTAAAATTATAATTAAGTATATATATTTTGATTAAATGTCTAAATATCTAATCATAACAAACACCTATGTTGGACACATAATGTATATAGCCCACATATGGAATTTTTCAACTAAACTAATGTGACTAATGTGCCTAAAATTAGTCATTTAAATATGATTGATTATAATTGTGGCAATACTTTTCATGATGTGCCAATATTAAAATAATAAAATTATTTTTAAATGATTTTGAACTAAATTATTCAAAAATGGAGTCAAAGGTTTAGTGTGGCCTTGGATTTGTCCATCTTATTTAGAAGAATAAATATATTATTAATAATATTATAATATTTAACTAATAATATACTTTTAATTTAAAAAAATAAATTAACATTCTCATGTCAATTAGCAATTTCAATCATCTAAGTTGTTTCAGACAATCATTTTGGTCAAATTTTCAGCATAAATGATTAGTCCAATCAAACTAAAGACAATTTTATCCCTTATTTGTTTTGATTAAAATTTCAGTCATAAAATTGATGTAAAAACACATATTTCTAATAGTGAAAGTAAGTGTAATTTAAATAGTTATTTCATATGACACATTGAGTTGTTGGCATGGTGTCTTTTAATGTATTTTAGTCCAATTAGGCAATCCCTTTGTCTATTCGAAACACAAGTTGAAATACAAAAATAGTGCATTGGCATACAACAGGGCTTGAAACTCCTTTTAGCACCAAATTTGGTGCTAAAAGGAGTTTCATGCTAAGTTTTTGATTTTCTCTAGCATTGAACCTTCACTACTGTTTGTCCCAATGTATTATGCCTTCACTGATATTTAATTTTGCATCCTTTATATATATATATATCCCTCCTATCCTTTAAATGTTGTGAAGTTCATCTCGGGTACTGATTTTGTTTTTCCAAATTTTGCCCACTTTATGAATAACCCTTTAATTGGGGATGAATTAAGAATGAAGAATAAAATCAAGGCTTAAAAAAAAGTGAGTTTAAGGAAAACTCTAACGTGTCAATCACTTGTATCCATTTTATATCACAAAGCCATGTTTAGTTTTGAGAAAAGACTAGATATATAAATCATTCCTAGAGACAAAAAATAGTGAAATATTAAATAGTAAATGAGGACAACCCCATGTTGTTTTCCTTTTACAAAAAGTTTCACAAATCTTCACAAATTTACATGGATTTACATGGGCAAGTAAAATGTGAATCATGTACATTTACACAATTTTTGGCCCAAAATGGATTTACACCAATTTACACATACACATCCAAAATAATACATTTACACTGACACAAAGTGTAAAAAAGCTTGCTACTTACACTTGCACAATGGGTAGGTCTAAAACCTATACACACAGAACACTGGTAGGTACTAGGTACCATTTGAAACCATGAATTAACAGCTCTTTGAAGTGAGTGTTAAACAAGACTCGAACCAACTTCACTAGTGTATAATAGTCAGATAGCACATGTCTGCTGAGACACTTGCTTGCTAGCCACTCCCACTGTATTGGAGCAACACAGGAAAAACCAGTGCACACACTTGCTGGTTTGATTCCTGCATTCCCCTCTCCACCCCTGCAGCTACTGATTCTGGGTTATTGGTTTGTGGAGCTTTTTGAACACAGGAGGAGGAGGAGGAGGAGGAGGACGAGGGGTGAGAAACTTGACCAATTGATCAAAGCTAGAGCTACTTGGTTGGCTAAGTTGTATTTCCTTGTGGAATTTTTTGGGTCAATTTTTACTAATAAAATTTCCTAGGTCATTTTTTTGTCAGCTTTCCTAAGTTTGTCCATTGTTCAATTTTGCCAAATTCAACTTTTTCAAATCCATCCATTTTCCAATTATCCCAACTGACTCCATTTTCATCCATCATTCAACTTCCAAATGTTTTTACATCCAGTCAAGGAAGTTGTGTCATGGAAAAGATGATTGTAAGTGGTAAAATGGCATCCACAAGATTTGAAACATGTTCCTTCCATTTCAAAAGGATTAATTTCAGTTTAATTCACCTCATGTCCTCTGAAAGTCATGCAATTTTAGCCATAATTAGAAGAATTCAGTAAAAATCAACTACATGGAAAACAAAATTCAGAACTGTTTCCATCCTGTGACCTGTTTTCATCCTGACATTTTGACTTCATCTCCAGATTTGACAAAACTGAGGCCCAGTAATCCCAGACATAACTCTAATGTCTGCTCTTTTTTTACCCCCCACCTCCCCCAACAACTTCATAGTATCGATGTAGAGATAAAAAGATATTCAAAAACAAACAAAAGGGCCCAAATCCTCATTCATTTTCCACAAGGACTTCATGTGCTTCCACCACTTTAACCATTAAATGGAGCTTGTGAGGAGGGTCCACCCACAATAGATGAAGTAAAACTAGACACAAAGCAATGGCAGAAGAGTTGGGTCCCGAGACAAGGTACAAAGAAGTGACCATAATACCAAAGAAAAACTGCATGCATTGTTGACATGAGAAAAATGTTTCTGTACCAAGAGAAAAAAAAGAAAAAAAGAAAGCATGATTGACACGGAGCATACCTCCAAGGAGTTGTTCAATTACTCAGGCAATGTAATACGGTGATGATGAGTAAGTTCATTAAGTAGCTAGTCAACCATTTTTTAAGCAGGAAAAAGGAAAAGAAAAAAGAGGAAATTACTTGTTCCAACTTTTGGCCCATGTGAGCCTTTAAATGTCGGACAACTTTTTTAAATTAAAAAAAAAGAAATGTCGGCAACTGGAAGTCCAGTCGAACATTGGGTGATTGGCTTCAATTGCTACTGCAAGTCATCAGCCACATGTGGATGTTGTCTGATTGGTAGCACCCCTTTATTGCAGGTCATCATCATCATCATTAACAAAAGCAAATCTCGAGAGCAATCCACTTGCCAAACACCCTCACAACCCCAACTGACCTGCCATGAGCTTTGCCAAGCATGAAAACCTGGTCTGGTTCTTATCTCTTTTTGCTGGACGGTATCTAGCGAGTATCATCGCAAGAAAAGAAACAAGGGGTGTGTCACACTGTGGCCTTGCCATTTACATGAAAAAGTATCTTATATCAAAAGAAGAGTTATGAAAACTCAAATATTTCACCATCCCAAAATATAATCATCAAAAAATTCTCTAAAAGAAACCAAAATCCTTCAAGACATTATTAACTCTGTAACTAATCTCAACTTTCAACACAAGTCAAAACATCATCTTTCAAAAGTACTCTCTCTGGTTTGTGTGAAGAATTAGGTTCTCACCAAAACAAAATCCAACACTCATACCAACCTTAGCCCCTTATTTTTTTACATTTTCTAAACATTGCAAGAAGTGCCTTACAAATAAGGCAAAGCCTAGAGAAGCCAGTATCTATCATAAAGTTTGTAACAACTTGTGTGATCCTGAGGTTAATTTCAAATATTTCATTAAAGATTTCTTTTGACATTTTAAAATTAAATTTTTTGTTTTGCAAATATTTTCATCCTCAAATTTCCCAACTTCGCACCCTTAACAACACCTAGTGCAATTTTGATTTAATTTCTTTAAAAAAATAATTTAATTTTAACCTAGTCGTGTGGATTTCTGACCTGCCATTGAGTCAACTCCTAACCCATGGCTAAGTACTTTTGATGACATCTCGATTCTCTGCAGATTTGTGGACCACAAGTTGTCAGGTCTCATCACAGACTGGACAGATAGATGGATGGACCAAAGCCAGGTGCCAGGTTCCAAAGTCCCACGATTGTGACACACACAGAGAGTACTAGCCCTTTACTCATTTTTCTGTTTATTTCAAATATAATATTATTTTCTAATATAATATAACATAATATTATTGGCACAGCTGGAGGGGGAATTTTCTTAATATTTTTTTATTTGAAAAAAGCCTGTGCCTCTGACAGTAAATTTTTCAAATTCACTGCCAAAGTCCTTTCTGCACAGATGTACATGGTAACTGCCAAAACCTTTTCCACAGGGAGTTTTTCTTTTTAGGGTTTAAGGTCTAGGGTTTAGGATGGATGTATGCTAACTGGCCGCAACTTTTGCACAAGAGTACTCTTTCTAGGGTTTTAGGGTTTAGGGTTTAAGGGTTTTCTTTTGGCTCCATGCAAATTGGACAGTTCAAATTTGGATCCAACATGCATATGAACCACCACAGTGCTTTCTCAACTACAAGAGTGAATGCAGTAATTATTTTATTCTCCTGAGAGACAAAGAGAGAGTGCGTGTATACCTTCTTTGTAACAATAGTAGTTACAAGTGGAACAGTTCTGCAATGATATAGGAGATGCCAATTTCTCAACTAATTTCAGAGACTGAAGTCTGCAGCAGCAAGCCTTGCTGCAGGAGTAGCCAGCAGCCAGGCTGAATCAAATTTTTGATTGTTGAAGCCTCTGTACTAACCTTACACAAACTTACATACAGCTAGCTAGCTTGCTACCTCCATGGAAAGATAGTGAGCTGCACCCTTCAATTGCAGGTTAGAAATTATGGGATGTGTGGCAACTTGCAGCACTCGAGTGTTTTGTATAGTGAACTGACAGACAGCTGATGATCATCAGTCTGCAAGCAGCTTGATAATTTAAGGGGAAACTTAGTAGTTGTGCTCAGGATCAATTCAGTTAGAGCATCTCCAGCGTTGCTCAGTATGTAACCCTGCAAAAGTATTTCTCACATCTAAGTTTAGTTATTTATTTTTTTCCAACCCCACCAAGGTTTTTTTTTTTTTTTTTTTTTTTAATTTTTTTCTTTTTACCCTTAAACGTTTTTTTTTTTTTTGTTGTCTTTTTTCCGTCGAAAAAAAATTTTTTTTTTTATT